>Ga0335069_10000110_pt1 | contig 139283 bp, 142 predicted proteins | sample Lox_Sample_11_FD_206714 | JGI IMG/M metagenome (GOLD analysis project Ga0335069, IMG submission 206714) | Soil microbial communities from Loxahatchee National Wildlife Refuge, Florida, United States - Lox_Sample_1.1 | ecosystem: Environmental > Terrestrial > Soil > Wetlands | place: USA... | reverse complement strand
CGTATGCCACCACCATTTCCAGCAGTCGCTGTCGTGCCGATCGAGATCAACCTGTTCGCCGCCGCACAGCTCCGCGGCGAAATCGGCGATGTCGTGAATGTCGGCGTCGAGATCGATATCGCCCTCGACATAGGCCGTCGCGAACCTGCCGAGGCCGGGCGGCATCAGCGCCCTGAGCGCGGCCGGCCGGCGCAATGCGATCCTGATTTTAGGGTGATCGCCGAACTGGAACGACCTGCCGTTCCAGAGGTCGATTCTGACCGGCATGCCGACGGCTTGCATCCGCCGTTCGAACAGATGGAGCACCTGGCCTTCCAGCATTGCGCTTCCCGTGAGGAAATAGTGACGACAACGCGGCGGATGTAACTGCAGTCGGCGGTTACATCTGCAGATCCTGCAACAGCGATGTTCTTACCTCAGCGCTCACGTTGTCAATAGTCGCGGTGTAGTGCGGGTGGTCGACGCCGACGGCAAGCGCCGCGCCCGCGGCCAGCGCGCGTTTCATGTCGGGGCTCAGCTCGAAACGCAGGAAATGCACCGCCGAGGTCTTTTCCTCCGTTTCGCGTTCCAGATCCTCGTCGGCGATCGCGTAAACGCGCCCGCCGCCGGCAATTTGCACCCATACGCGATTCTCGACGCCCTTGAGCACGGCCAGCTTGCGTTTGCGCTCTTCGACATCAGGGTACTCGATCATCATCGTCGCTTTCCAGTTGCTGCCGTCCGGCACCAGCGGATTGTAGGCCGCAAGTTCGTCGTCGATGCCCGCCGCCTCGAAAATACGCGCGGCGCGCAGCATCTCCTGCACCTGGTAGCGGATCGTCAGTTCGTCCTCAAACAACAATGTGAGATGGCCGCCAAGCCGCACGGCGCGGTTTTTTTTGTGCGCGATGACCCTGGCACGGAACTGGTCGCGGTTGCGCGCATAGGCCTCGAGAGACATCAGGCTGTCGGAGGTGATTTGGGGCACGGCGTTTCCCTCACTGCAGCCCGTAGGCAATGCGCAACAATGTCAGCGGGTGTCGGCGCTGCGCCCGCGTTTCGCCGATGCCCTGCTCGATCTGGCGCGCCGCCATCGCGCAATCGGAGCTGATGTAGTCGGGGTCGCCCTCCGCCATCAGCCTCGACACCGGCCGGCCGATTTTCATGGAATTTTCGAAATATTCGGCCTTGACGCCCCACGTGCCGTCGTGGCCGGAACAGCGTTCGACCGTCGTGACTGTGGTATCCGGCAGCATCTGCAGCAGCTCGCGCGTTTTCTGTCCGATGTTCTGGACGCGTGAATGGCACGGGATGTGATAGGAAATCTTGCCGAGCGGCTGCCTGAAATCGGTTTTCAGCAGTCCATCGCGGTTGCGCAGCACGAAATACTCAAACGGCTCGAACATCGCCACCTTGACCGCCTGGACGTCGGCGTCGTCCGGAAACATCAGGGGCAATTCCTGCCTGAACATCAGCGTGCATGATGGCACACCGGTCAGGATCGCGTAACCGTCACGGGCCAGCTTTGCGAGCGCCGGTATGTTGATGTTTTTGAGCCGCTCGACCCCCTCAAGATCGCCAAGCTCGAGCTTGGGCATGCCGCAGCAGGCTTCCTTCTCGACGATCACGTACGGGATCGCGTTGTGGTCGAGCACCTTCAGCAGGTCCAGGCCGATGCCGGGCTCGTTGTAGTTGATGTAGCAGGTCGAAAAAATCGCCACCTTGCCCGGTGTGCGCTCGCCGTTCCTGACCGGATGATTCCTGGCGGCCTTCGCAGTCGCGCGGAACCTGACCGGACTGTATTCCGGCAACCAGCGCTGTTTGGCGATGCCCAGCGTTTTCTCCAGCGCAGCGCGGGCAATGCCGTTGTGATTGACCGCGTTGACGGTCTGCGCGACGACCGGGATCGCCGCCAGTCTGCCGATCGCGTCGGTGCTCGACAGCAGCCTGTCGCGCAGCTTGACTTCACCACGGCGGAACTTCGCCGCCTTGGCGCGCAGCATCAAATGCGGAAAATCGACGTTCCATGGGTGCGGCGGCACATACGGACACTTGGTCATATAGCAGACATCGCACAGATAACACTGGTCGACCACTTTCCAGTAGTCGCGCGGCGCGACGCTGTCGAGTTCGCCGCTTTCGCCGCTGTCGATCAAGTCGAACAGCGTCGGAAACGAAGTACACAGATTCACGCAGCGACGGCAGCCATGGCAGATGTCGAATATCCGGTGCATTTCCGCCGCCAGTTTTTCCGGGTCGCGGAAATCTTCGGACTTCCAGTCCAGCGGGTGGCGGATGGGCGCCTTGAGGTTGCCTTCGCTCGTCGTCATGGGATTGCGTCAGGGCAAAAAGAAGGAGGAGCAAGGTTGCGCCTCACCCCTCCTCCGTCTTTGCTGCGGCAGCTCAGTCAGCCAGCGCGTCGAGCGCCTTCTGGAAGCGGTTGGCGTGTGAACGCTCGGCCTTTGCCAGTGTTTCGAACCAGTCGGCGATTTCCTCGAAGCCTTCTTCGCGCGCCGCCTTGGCCATGCCCGGATACATATCGGTATATTCATGTGTCTCGCCGGCAACCGCTGCTTTCAGGTTATCGCGGCTGCTGCCGATCGGCAGACCGGTCGCCGGATCGCCGACGCCTTCGAGATACTCAAGATGTCCATGCGCATGCCCGGTTTCGCCTTCAGCCGTCGAGCGGAACAATGCCGCCACGTCATTTTGACCTTCGATATCGGCCTTGTTTGCAAAATACAGGTAACGGCGGTTGGCCTGCGATTCGCCGGCGAACGCTGCTTTCAGGTTTTCTTCAGTTTTCGATCCTTTGAGCTTCATAATGTTCTCCTATCTCAATAACTTGGTAAAAACCGGCCACAAGGAGTTTTTGATGCCCTTCCGGCCCTGTTATTAGACTTAATCTAAAATATGAACAAAGTATAATCCGTGTATCGGCCGGCGTCAACCGACATCCGGGAGTACCAGAATGACAGAAACGCGGCGCGGGTTTCGATTTCAGCGAAAATCATGTGCCGGCAGCCGGATATTTTCAGCGCTGCAACAACCTGGCCGCGCACACCATCCGTTTACAGCACACGATGCCCCGGATGGCGGTCATTCGGAGATCAGGCCGGTCGCGCCGCCGTGGTTGCGCCACGCGGCATCGCCGCGGCGCTGACGTGACATCGCGTTGTCGCGCAGATATCTGGAGAGCTCGCCCAGCGCCTGCTGGTAAACCCCGCGTTTGAACTCGATCACCGAATCGAGCGGCACCCAGTAATCGCTCCAGCGCCACGCATCGAATTCGGGGTGGCCGCTCGCCCGCAGCTTGACGTCCCAGTCACGGCCGATCAGGCGCAACAGATACCAGATCTGCTTCTGGCCTTTATAGTTGCCGCGACTGTCGCGACGCATCCATTGCGCCGGCACATCGTAGCGCAGCCAGTCGCGCGTACGGCCGAGAATTCTGACGTGATGCGAAGCCAGCCCGACTTCTTCCTGCAATTCGCGGTACATTGCGCATTCCGGCGTTTCCCCGGGCTTGATGCCACCCTGCGGAAACTGCCATGCGTGTTCGTTGACGCGCTTGCCCCAGAATACCTTGTTCCTGCAATTACAGATGACAATGCCGACATTAGGGCGGTATCCATCACGATCGATCATGTGAATTTCCTCGAACCCAATTCCGAGATTTTTTCACAAACGGCCCAGGATTAAAAGTTGTAACCGGTTACAACAACAGACGTTCTTCGTCATGCGGGTTCATCACGGCAAGGTCCCGCACGAACCGCGGGAACTCCAGGTCGTAACGCGCTTCCAGCGCTTGTGCCCGCTTGACGAGATCGCCCCAGCGCGGCTGGCCGGGGCTGGCTTTGAACGCGAGCGCGACGACATTACCCGGCCGCCCCGCCGGCAGGCACGCCACCCGTCCGTCGAAAGCCCGGGCGATACGGTCCACGCAGGCGCCGAATTCGCGGTCACCGCCCCACAGGTTGACGACGAGAATGCCGTTCTCTCCAAGCGCTCGCGCACAGTCGCGATAGAACGTCCCGGTCGCAAGTTCCCTGACCTGCGCCTCGGCGTCATAACCGTCCACCAGGATCACATCAGCCTGCAGACCCGCCGACTGCAGATAGGCCGCGCCATCGTCAATCACGACGCCAAACCGTGCATCTTCGGCCGGCAGACGGAAGAACTCCTGCGCAACCGACACCACCTGCGGATTGATCTCGACCGCGACGATGCGCGCCGCCGGCAGCCTGTGATGGATGAACCTTGCCAGCGAGCCGCCGCCGAGGCCGATCATCAGCACCTGCCGCGGATCGGGATGAAACAGCAGGAATGCCATCATGCTGCGGGTATAGGCAAGTTCGAGTTCGTTCGGACGGGCCAGCCGCATCGAGCTTTGCACCGTATCGCTGCCGATGTGCAGCGTGCGCACGCCGGATTTTTCGCTGATGTAAACCGACGTGCTGTCCTCTTCCTGTCTGCGGACGCGCCATCTCTTGAGAAAAGCCATGTTGTCGCCGGTTCGGAATGCGTTCAGGTTGGGTAGAATAACGGCTTTCTTCGCTCACAGCCATGCGCGTCTCCCGATTTTTTCTGGCCACCCTCAAGGAAGCGCCGGCCGAAGCCGAACTGGTCAGCCACCGGCTGATGCTGCGCGCCGGGCTGATCCGGCGCCTGGCTGGCGGCATTTACACCTGGATGCCTCTCGGATTGCGGATCCTGCGCAAGGTCGAAACCATCGTGCGCGAGGAAATGGACCGTGCCGGCGCGGTCGAACTCAGCATGCCGGTGGTGCAGCCCGCGGAATTATGGCAGGAATCGGGACGCTGGCAGGCCTACGGCCCGGAACTGCTGCGCTTCAAGGACCGGCACCAGCGCGACTTCGTGATCCAGCCGACCTCGGAGGAGGTGATTACCGACATCGCGCGCAACGAGCTGTACAGCTACCGGAAACTGCCGGTCAACTTCTATCAGATTCAGACCAAGTTCCGCGACGAAATCCGGCCGCGTTTCGGCGTGATGCGCGGCCGCGAATTCATGATGAAGGATGCCTACTCATTTCATGCCGATGGCGCGAGTCTGGAACACACCTATCGCGAGATGCACGACTGCTACACGCGCATTTTCACGCGGCTCGGGCTCAGGTTCCGCGCGGTTGCCGCCGACACCGGCGCGATCGGCGGCACCGGCTCGCACGAATTCCACGTGCTCGCCGATTCCGGCGAAGATGCGATCGCGTTCTGCCCGGACTCCGATTACGCGGCGAACATCGATCTGGCGGAAGCGCTGGCGCCCACCGGCAAACGCAGCCCGGCCACGAAGCCGATGGAAAAAATCTCCACTCCCGGGAAAAAAACGATTTCCGAGGTGTCGGAATTTCTCGGCGTGCCGCCCCACAAGATCCTGAAAACCCTGTTGGTGATCAGCGCCGATTCGAACAGATGGCTGATCCTTCTTCGGGGCGACCACCAATTAAACGAAATAAAGCTCGGCAAGCTGGCTCAATTTTCCAAATTCAGGTTTGCAACCGAAGAGGAAATCCGCGCCATCAACTCCCGCCCCGGGTATCTCGGCCCGATCAACAGGGGGTTGGGAATGATTGTCGATCGAGCGGCGGCGGCAATGAGCGATTTCGTGTGTGGCGCAGATGAGGCCGGATTTCACTACATCAATGCAAATTTCGGCCGTGATCTGCCCGAACCGGCCGACGTGTTCGACATTCGGAGCGTCGTGCCGGGAGATCCTTCTCCCGACGGCAAAGGCGCGCTGGAAATCTGCCGTGGCATCGAGGTTGGCCACATCTTCCAGCTCGGCACCAAATATTCGCAGGCGATGAACGCAACCTTTCTCGATGAAAAAGGTGTGTCGCGGGTGATGGAGATGGGCTGCTACGGGATCGGCGTGTCACGCATCGTCGCCGCCGCGATCGAACAGAACAACGACGAGCGCGGCATCGTCTGGCCCGCGCCAATGGCGCCGTTCCGGCTGGCGATCGTGCCGATCGGCGCCGCCAGAAGCGCGGCGGCGCGTGAAACCGCGGACCGGCTCCATCACGAGCTCGAAGCCGCCGGCATCGAAACACTGCTTGACGATCGCGATGAGCGGCCAGGCGTGATGTTCGCCGACATGGAGCTGATCGGCATCCCGCACCGCATCGTCGTCAGTGACCGCGGCCTCAAACAGGGACAGCTTGAATATCAGGGCCGGCGCGATACTGCTGCACAGCAGATCCCGCTGGCCGACGCGGTTGCCGTCCTCGGGCGCCTATGCGCAAACTGATCATCGCCGCGTGCTGCGTGGTGCTGCCCGCGACCGCGTGGGCCGGCGCGCAACAATACGAAGACCTCAGCCTCACCCTGCGCAACGGGCTCAACCGGGATGTCAGCGACTATCCTTCGCCGCACGTTTCGTTCAAAAGCCCGGAAGAAGAGCAGGCGTGGCTCGCCGCGATGTCGCCGAAGGTTATGAGCCGGATGCCGGACGCGCGCGCGCGCGAGGAATTTCTGGTCACCGTCCACTACGAAGCGACGCGCGCCGGACTGAGCCCGCAAATGGTGCTCGGCCTGATCGAGGTCGAGAGCAATTTCCGCAAATACGCGGTGTCCGACGCCGGCGCGCGCGGCTACATGCAGGTGATGCCGTTCTGGACCCAGCTGGCGAACCGCCCGCAGGACAATCTGTTCCACCTGCGCACCAATCTGCGCTACGGATGCTGGGTGCTGCGCCACTACATGGACATGGAGAGCGGCGACCTGTTCCGCGTGCTCGGGCGCTATAACGGCAGTCTCGGCCAGGCCGATTACCCGAACCGCGTGCTGCGTGCCTGCATCCGGCATTGGAAATATCCGCCGGCGGGCAGAAGCTGCAGCTAGCCGGCGCTATTCATGGTCATGACGCGCCGGCGCCTCGTCCGGCCGGTCGGCGGCATGGCTCAGGTAGAGTCCGGCTCCGATCAGCGCAATGCTGGCGCCGAGATAGACCAGATCGAGCATGTTCTCGATGCGCATCTTGACCGCGCGCTCGAACAACAGCACGATCAGGATCATCAGGATCACCTTGGCGAGACGGCTCTTCAGATCGTCGAGGTTCTCGATGACCAGGATCTTGCTCGATGTCTTGCTGGCGCGCGCCTCGTCGATATCGCTGACGAACAACTCGTACATGCCGAGGCTGAAGATCAGCATCACCAGCGCCAGCAGATAGCCGTCGACCACCTCGACGACATGGGTGATGGTGTCGTCATGCAGGGCCTTGCGCGCCTCCGCAGTCAGGTCGGACGCCGCGTACTGGAAAATGTGCGCGACCAGATACCAGGCATCGACTGTCGCGACGAAAAACATCGTGAACGAGGTCGCGATGCTTGCAATGACCGCGATCACCACCACGAAGCGGCTGTTCCACAGCACCCCTTCGAACAGTTGTTCGACGAATTTCATCCCCGCTCCCCGACTGATAGTGAGACCGGCGCCGATTCTAGCGCCGAAATATCCGGAACAACAGCATAATGACCAGCGACACGAGGATGCAACTGGCCAGCGGAAAATAAAAGCCGACCCCTTGCGCTCGATCCGGATATCGCCGGGCAGATGGCCGAGGCCGAGCCCGGCAAGCCACGGCCACAGCACACCCATCACGATGAGGACGACTCCGATTGCGATCAGCCACCTGGCCACGGACATCCTTTTGCATCCTATAACTGGGGATTCAGTTTCTCCAGCCTGGAATGCAGCTTGTTGAGCGCATTGATATAGGCCTTGGCTGAGGCAACGACGATGTCGGTGTCGGCGCCCTGGCCGTTGACGATGCGCCCGCTCTTCGCAAGCCGCACCGTGACCTCGCCCTGCGCATCGGTGCCACTGGTGATGTTGTTGACCGAATACAGCAGCAGTTCGGCGCCGCTCCGGACAATGCTCTCGATCGCCTTGAATGAGGCGTCAACCGGACCGCTGCCTTTAGCCTGCGCCGGCTTCTCGGCGCCGCCTTCCGCCAGCACGATCTTTGCGTACGGCGCTTCGCCGGTCTCCGAATGCGCGGTCAACGATACCAGGTTGAAATATTCGTTCTCATCCTGTTCAAGATTTTCCTCGGTGATCAGCGCCTGCAAATCCTCATCATAAATCTCGCGCTTTTTGTCGGCCAGATCCTTGAAGCGTCTGAACGCCGTGTTCAATGCATCCTCCGATTCGAGTTTGATGCCGAGTTCCTGCAAGCGCGTCCTGAACGCGTTGCGCCCCGACAGCTTGCCGAGCGTCAGCCGGTTGGTGTTCCAGCCGACGTCCTGCGCGCTCATGATCTCGTAGGTTTCGCGGTGCTTGAGCACGCCGTCCTGATGGATGCCGGACTCGTGTGCGAACGCGTTGGCGCCGACGATCGCCTTGTTCGGCTGGACCGGGTAACCGGTGATCGTCGACACCAGCTTGGAGGTCGGCACGATCTGCGTGGTATCGATACCGGTATCGCATCGGAACACGTCCGGGCGGGTGCGCACCGCCATCACGATTTCCTCGAGCGCAGCATTGCCGGCGCGCTCGCCCAGGCCGTTGATCGTGCATTCGACCTGGCGCGCGCCGGCCATCACCGCCGCCAGCGAATTGGCGACCGCAAGACCGAGATCGTTGTGGCAGTGCGTTGACCAGACAACCTTGTCGGCGCCCGGCACGCGCTCGATCAACTGCCGGATGCGCTCGCCCCACAGCGCCGGAATGCTGTAGCCGACGGTATCGGGCACGTTGATCGTCGTCGCACCGGCCTTGATCACGGTGTCGAAAATACGCGCCAGAAAATCCATCTCCGAGCGCACCGCGTCCTCCGCCGAAAACTCGACGTCGTCGGTGTACTGGCGCGCCAGCCTGACCGCCGCGACCGCCGCTTCCAGCACCTGCTCCGGCGTCATCCGCAATTTCTTCTCCATATGGATCGGGCTGGTCGCGATGAAAGTGTGGATGCGGCTGCGCGCGGCCGGCTTGATCGCCTCGCCGGCCGCGCGTACGTCGCGCTCCATCGCGCGCGCCAGCGAGCACACGGTCGAATCGCGGATCACCCCGGCGATCGCGCGGATCGCCTGTGCATCGCCAGGGCTCGCCGCGGCGAAGCCGGCCTCGATTACGTCCACACGCAGGCGCTCAAGCTGGCGCGCGATGCGCATTTTTTCCTCGCGGGTCATCGCTGCGCCGGGGCTTTGTTCGCCGTCGCGCATCGTGTCAAATATGATCAATCTATCCTTGCTCATGGCAGTCTCCGATATGCCTCGTCGCGGCCCGCACTGCAGGCCGCATCATAAAAACCGGTCCCGGGTTCGAGGACCCGAGCACACAAAACGAAATGGGGAAAGGAGTATTTAGCGCCCGAGGCGCAGCAGCAGGCCGTCCGGCAGGAAACCGGCGGAAAGGAACGGCGTATTGGCCCGATGCGCATTCATTCAAAACAATATAAGGGGTTTTTCCGCAGCTGACAAGGCCCTCTTACAGCACGGATGGCGGGACGTCGCGCGGCGGTCGGCGCAGTTTTTCCCACACCGCGATCACGTAGCCCGACAGCGCATAGCAGACGAACAATGAAAACAGCATTTCGGGCAGCGTGCTCGATACCGTCATCAGAAACACCACTGCGAACGCGATCAGCACGACATAGCTGAACGGCACGCTCTTGCGCAAGTTGATGTCCTTGCCGCTGTAATATTTGAAGTTGCTGACCATGGTCAGGCCGGTGAATACGGTCAGACACCATGCCAGCCACTTCACGTCGGCGCCCTGGATCTGATAGCCGTTGAACGCCCACACCATGCCCGCGATCAGACTTGCCGCCGCCGGGCTCGGCAGTCCCTGGAAAAAGCGCCGGTCGGCGATTTCAAGCTGGGTGTTGAAGCGCGCCAGCCGCAGCGCCGCGCATGCGCAGTAGATGAACGCCGCAATCCAGCCGAGCTTGGTCGTCAGCCACGGACCGAGCAGCGGGATGTTTTTCGCGGTCGCAAAATCCTTCAGCGCCCAGACGTAGATCACGAGCGCCGGCGCGACACCGAACGACACCATGTCAGACAGGCTGTCGTACTCGGCGCCAAACGCGCTCTGCGTGCGCGTGAAGCGCGCAACGCGCCCATCGAGGCCGTCGCATACCAGCGCGACGAGGATCGCCAGCGCCGACTGTTCAAAGCGTCCGTTCATCGCCTGCACGATCGCGTAGAAGCCGGCGAACAGCGCGACGGTTGTGAACAGGTTGGGCAGCCAGTAGATGCCGCGCCGGCGCAGCCGCCCTTTGCCAACCCATTTGTCGTGCGGCTCGTACACGGTCAGTCCAGTGTCGCCACCACGCTGGCGGCAGCGTGGACCGTATCGCCGACGCTGACGCGCGGTACCGCCGTCGGCGGCAGGTATAGATCGACGCGCGAGCCGAAGCGAATGAAGCCGTAGCGCTGGCCGCGCGCCAACAAGTCGCCGGGCTTGGCGTAGCACAGGATGCGGCGCGCGATCAGCCCGGCGATCTGCACGCAGGTCACGTCGGTGCCGGAGGGGGTGCGGATCCACAGCGCGTTGCGCTCGTTTTCGAATGACGCCTTGGCCAGCGCCGCGTTGAAAAAGCGTCCCGCGTGATACCAAGCTTCGCGCACCTCGCCGTCAACCGGGCTGCGGTTGGAATGCACGTTGAACACGTTCATGAACACGCTGATCTTGAGCGCCGGACGGTGGAGGTAGGGATCATCGGTGCGCTCGACGACGACAATGCGTCCGTCCGCCGGTGCCAGCACCGCCTGCGGATCGGCGGGAATCGTGCGCGGCGGGTCGCGAAAGAACTGGAGCACGAACAGTACGATCAGCCAGCATATGAGCGCCCAGCCCCGGCCCGCGAATGCGGTGGCCGTCAGCGCCAGCGCCAGCGCCACCGCGACAAATGGCCAGCCCTCGCGCGCGATCAGCGGATGCGGATATCGCCGGCTGTCGCTCATTGCGCCGCGTCGTCGGCGTCACGCCTGCGCTCCGCGTCCTTCTGGGCAGCGGCATCGAGACCGTTCTGCACTTTGTCGAGCGTCTGTTTGGGCATGTTGCCGAGCTGCTTCGCCGCCTCCGATTCCGGCACCTTGTCGCCGCAGCCGGTGAGAGCGCCCAGCGCAGTCAGCATGACCGCCGCCAGTTTTATTCGTGGCATGGAAATCTCCCTAATTTTTGCTCTGGTCGACCAGCTTGTTCTTCCTGATCCACGGCATCATGTCGCGCAGCCTGGCGCCGACGATCTCAATCGGATGCTGGCGGCCGATCCGGCGCAACGCGTTCAGTTTGGTCGCGCCGGTCTGGTTTTCGAGCAGGAACTCCTGCGCATAGGCGCCGGTCTGGATTTCCTTCAGGATTTTGCGCATCTCGGCCTTGGTCTGGTCGGTGATGATGCGCGGCCCGCGCGTGAAGTCGCCGTACTCGGCGTTGTTCGAGATCGAATAACGCATATTGGCGATGCCGCCCTCGTACATCAGGTCGACGATCAGCTTCAGTTCGTGCAGGCATTCGAAGTAGGCCATCTCCGGCGCATAGCCGGCTTCGACCAGCGTTTCGAACCCGGCCTGTACCAGCGCCGTGCAGCCGCCGCACAGCACCGCCTGTTCGCCGAACAGGTCGGTCTCGGTCTCCTCGCGGAAATTGGTCTCGATCACACCGGCCTTGCCGCCGCCGATCGCAGCCGCGTACGACAGCGCGATGTCGCGCGCCTTGTGCGAAGCGTCCTGGTGCACCGCGATCAGCATCGGCACACCGCCGCCCTGTGTGTAAGTCCCGCGCACGGTATGACCGGGCGCCTTTGGTGCGATCATGATGACATCGAGATCGCTGCGCGGCACCACCTGTCCGTAATGGATGTTGAAGCCGTGCGCGAACGCCAGCGCCGCGCCTTTCTTCAGGTGCGGCTCGACCTCATCGCGGTAAACCTTCGCGATGTGCTCGTCGGGCATCAGCAGCATCACGACATCGGCACCGTCGACCGCCGCGGCAATTTCCCTGACTGTGAGTCCGGCGTTTTTCGCCTTGTCCCACGACGCGCCGCCCTTGCGCAGCCCGACCGTGATCTTGACGCCCGAATCCTTCAGATTAAGCGCGTGAGCGTGTCCCTGCGAACCATAGCCGACGATGGTCACCTGTTTATCCTTGATCAGCGACAGGTCGGCATCTTTATCGTAATAGACTTTCATAAACCCCTCTTTTGAAAACCCGCCAGATTAAATCTTCAGCACGCGGTCGCCGCGGCCGATGCCGGAAGCGCCGGTGCGCACCGTCTCCAGGATCGCGCCGTGGTCGATTGCGTTCAGAAACGCGTCGAGCTTGGCGCCGGTGCCGGTCAACTCGATCGTGTAGTCCTTGTCAGTCACGTCGATGATGCGGCCGCGGAAAATATCGGCGACCCGCTTCATTTCCTCGCGATCCTTACCGACCGCGCGCACCTTGACCAGCATCAGCTCGCGCTCGATGTGCTCGCCCTCTGACAGATCGATCACCTTGATGACGTCGATCAGCTTGTTCAACTGCTTGGTGATCTGCTCGATGATGTCATCGGAACCCGAGGTCACGATCGTCATCCGCGACATCGAAGCGTCCTCGGTCGGCGCCACCGTCAGCGATTCGATATTGTAGCCGCGCGCCGAGAACAGGCCGGCGACGCGCGACAGCGCGCCGGCTTCGTTCTCGAGCAGGATCGAAATGATGTGCCTCACAGATCCTCCGACCCCAGCAGCATTTCGCTCAGCCCCTTGCCGGCCTTGACCATCGGCCATACGTTCTCGGTCTGGTCGGTAATGAAGTCCATGAACACCAGACGGTCCTTGAGCCTGAACGCCTCCCTGAGCGCCGGCTCGATGTCGGCCGGCTGCTCGATGCGCATGCCGACGTGGCCGTAGGACTCGGCAAGCTTGACGAAGTCCGGCAGCGCGTCCATGTACGATTCCGAGTAGCGGCTCGCATAATCGATCTGCTGCCACTGCCGCACCATGCCGAGATAGCGGTTGTTGAGATTGACGATCTTGATCGGCAGGTGGTACTGCTTGCAGGTCGACAGTTCCTGGATGCACATTTGGATGCTGCCCTCGCCGGTAATACAGGCGACGTCGGCATCCGGGTTGGCGAGCCGCACCCCCATTGCCGCCGGCAAGCCGAAGCCCATCGTGCCGAGTCCGCCGGAATTGATCCAGCGCCGCGGCTTGTCGAATTTGTAGTACTGGGCGGCCCACATCTGGTGCTGCCCGACGTCGGAGGTTACAAACGCTTCGCCTCCGGTAATCTCGTAGAGCGTCTCCACCACGCGCTGCGGCTTGATCAGTTTGCTCGCACGGTCGTATTTGAGGCAGTCGCGGCCGCGCCATTGTTCGATCTGCGCCCACCACTGGTTCAGCGCCTTGTGGTCGGGCTGTTGCTGTGATGCCCTGATCTGGGCGATCAGATCCCGCAGTACCTCGCGCACATCGCCGACGATCGGCACGTCGGCCTTGACGCGCTTCGCGATCGACGACGGATCGATGTCGATGTGGATGATGGTGCGCGGTTCCTGGAAGAAATGCCCGGGATTGCCGATCACGCGGTCATCGAAGCGCGCGCCGATCGCGAGCAGCACATCGCAGTGCTGCATCGCCAGGTTCGCCTCGTAGGTGCCGTGCATGCCGAGCATGCCGACGAACTGCCGGTCGGTCGCCGGATAGCCGCCGAGCCCCATCAGCGTGTTGGTGCACGGAAAGCCGAGCAGCCGCACCAACTCGGTCAGCTCGGTCGCGGCGCGTCCCTGGATCACGCCGCCGCCGGCGTAGACCATCGGGCGCTGCGCTTTGAGCAACAGCTGCGCCGCCCTCTTGATCTGTCCGATATGCCCCTTGATGACCGGATTATAGGAACGCATCGTGATCGACTGCGGATAATCGAATTCCGCCCGCTGCGTGGGTGCGGTGATATCCTTCGGAATGTCCACCACCACCGGTCCCGGCCGGCCGGTCGCGGCGATATAGAACGCCTTCTTGATCGTCAGCGCGATGTCGCGCACGTCCTTGACCAGGAAGTTGTGCTTGACGCACGGCCGGGTGATGCCGACCGCGTCGCATTCCTGGAACGCATCCTCGCCGATCGCATGGGTCGGCACTTGGCCCGAGATCACCACCAGCGGGATCGAGTCCATATAGGCGGTCGCGATGCCGGTCACCGCATTGGTGACGCCGGGGCCCGAGGTCACCAGCGCGACACCGACCCTGTCGGTCGAGCGCGCATAGCCGTCGGCCGCGTGCACCGCGCCCTGTTCGTGGCGCACCAGGATATGCCTGACCTTGTCCTGCTTGAATAATTCGTCGTAGAGATGCAGCACCGCGCCGCCGGGATAGCCGAACACATATTCGACCCCTTCCTGCTGCAGACATCGCACTACGATTTCGGCGCCGCTCAATTCCATGTCGATGCGTCGGATTTCTGGTAAAACAGGGAACCGTTAACGATACATTTCACATCGGGTTTGGTCAAGCCAAATCTTCGATTAAACAATATGATACCGTTGACAAGGAGCGATTGAATGATAATCATCAGAACGGCACGGCGAATCGAAAATGCGCGCGGTGCGAAAATGAGGGCCGCCGGCGACCTGCGGCGGCCTTGAACACGGCATAACATCCCCATCCACTTTTCTGGCTACCCATAAGGAACTTTCGGAGTTTTTCATAGTGACCGAGCGGCGCGCTTACAAGCAGGCGCTGTTCGCGGTGCGCGACGAACAGGTCGCGCTCGAACTGGTGCAGGAAGCGATGACCCGGCTGGTGGAAAAATATCCGGCACGCCCGAGCGCCGAGCTGCCACTGCTGTTCCAGCGCATTCTGCAGAACACGATCCGCGACTATTACCGGCGCCAGAAAGTACGCGCACTGTGGACCACGCAGATTTCGTCGCTTGCCGCCGACCCGGAAGCCGAGCACGACCCCCTGGAAACGATCGAGCCGGATGCCGACGCCCCCGGGGAAGCCACTCCCTACAATTCGTTACAACAGTCGCAAATTCTTGAAATCATTGAACAGGCGCTCCAGCAACTGCCGCCACGTCAACGCCAGGCTTTCCTGCTGCGTTACTGGGAAGAGATGGACATCGCGGAAACGGCGGCGGCAATGGGATGCTCGGAGGGCAGTGTCAAAACACACTGCTCGCGGGCTGCGCATGCGTTGGCCGTACTGTTGCGGAAAAAGGGCATTACACTATGAACGACGAACAGGAACTGGCGCGTAAAATCGCCCGTTATCTTGACCGCGGGGTGGATGAAATCCAGCCCGCCACGCGTCATCGGCTGCGGACGGCGCGCGAAGCGGCGCTTGCCCACTGCCGCGAGCCGCGCTGGGCGTTGGGCATGGCATGGGCCGGCAACGCCGGCTCGTTTTTCGGCCATGGGCGTATTGCCCTCGTCCACTATCTGGCAGCCGCCGCGCTGGTGCTGGCAAGCGCCGCCGGCGTCACTTATTGGCAACTCAGCAACAACAACGACGATGACGCGGATATCGAATTGAGCCTGCTGACGGACGACCTGCCGATCAACGCCTATCTCGACAACAATTTCGAAGCATGGATAAAGCGTTCCTCGGAATAGTTCTATGCCTGTGCTTCGTCGCTCCGGTATCTGCGGCCACCCCCACCTCGGCCACCACGACTCCCGCCAGGCCTGACTGGAGCGAACTGTCGCCGGCACAGCAACAGGTGCTCGCCCCGCTCAAGGATGACTGGGCCAGCCTCGACTCGGCCCGCCGCAAGGCATGGATCAAGCGCGCGGACCGTTATCCGAAGATGAAGCCGGTGGAGCAGCAGCGGCTCAAGGCACGCATGCAGGAGTGGGTCAAGCTGACGCCCGAACAGCGCCAGACCGCGCGTCTGAAATACCGGGAATTCAACAAATTGCCGCCGGAGAAACGCGCGCGGATCAAATCGCAATACCAGCAGTCCCTGGAAACCAGGCCCGGGGGCGTTCCCCCGCCCGCCCAGTAACCGCCGTGCAACGCGCGGACGGCGCCCGATCAGGCGCCGTTACCGCTTCTCCTCCCACCAGATCATGCCGAGAGCGAGCCCGAGAAAAGCCAGTGTCGGGAACAGCGCGCTCCAGAACGGCGGCCAATCACGCAGCAGCCCGAAGTAGGTGAACAGGCGTCCCAGCATGTGGAAACCGATGCCGAGCATGATGCCGGAAAAAACTTTCGCGCCGATGTTGCCGACGCGCTGCCGGAAATGCGCGAACGGCAACGCCAGCACCATCATCATCAGCACCGCGAACGGGTAAACCAGCTTGTTCCACAGCGCGATTTCATGGCGCTCGGTCTGCTGGTTGTTTTCCCGCAAATGCCGCACATAGGAATAGAGCGACCATGCCGACATCTGCTCCGGCGACACCAGCAGCACGCTGAGCAGGCCGGGATCGATCACGGAATGCCATTGCGCCTCCGGGATGTGGTTGACCGTGGTCTTCAGTTCCTCGAAGTTGGTCTGTTCCACGTCCTGCAGCGTCCACTGGTGGTCGCCCCGATATTCGCCGCGCCGGGCAAAGCTGATCGCGCGCAGGCGGTGTTCGGCGTCGAACTCGTAGATCTTGACTCCGACCAGCACCGAGTCGGGCAGTACCTGGGCCACGTTGACGAAACTGCCCTCGTCCTTGACCCACAGGCCGGAACGGAACTCCTGGGCGATCACGCCGCTCAGCGCCTGTACGCGCAACTGCTGGGCGGTGCGTTCGGCCGGCGGCGCGATGAATTCGCCGAAGATGAAAGTCAGCAGCGCGAACAGCAGGCCGATCTGCACCAGCGTACCCGCCATCCGCCACAGCGAAACTCCCGATACGCGCATTACGTTGTATTCCGAGTTTGCAACCAGCTGCGCCAGCGCGAACAGGGTGCCGATCAGCACCGCGATCGGAAACAGTTCGTAAACGTGGCCGGGCATGCTGAGCAGCACGAAAGTCAGCACCCGCAGCAGGCGGTATCCCCCCTTGCCGAGATCCTCGAGCTCATGGATCAGGTCGAGCAGCGCGAACAGCATCAGCAACCCGGCGAACACCAGCAGCACCGCCGTGGTGATTTCGGCCGACAGATAGCGCTTGAGCGTTCTCACTTGAGATAACGGGCGATCGAAAACAGCGTCATGCGCCGCGCAACCATCACCGCGAGCAGGCCCAGCATCGCCACGTGCACCGTCCACAGGCCGGCCATGAAGCCGATTTTTTCCTGCGCGACCCACGCCTGGGCGATGCTCACGCAGTTGCTGTAGATCATGTAGATCAGGATCGCCAGCACCAGATTCAGCGAGCGGCCGGCGCGCTGATTGACGAATGACAGCGGGATCGCCAGCAACGCCAGGATCAGCGCCGACAGCGGCAGGCCGACTCGCCACGACAGTTCGGCAAGATTCGCGGCGGTCGGATCGCCCAGCAGTTGCGGGGTCGACAGCGCCTTGGCCGACGGCGCCGCCAGCTTGGCTTCATAGGGTTCGATGCGCATTGCGTAACGGCCGAACTCGCCGATCTTGTACTCGGTCGTCCCGGGCACGCCTTCATAGCGCCGCCCGTCGAGCAGCACCAGAAAACGGTCGCCGTTGCCTGCGGTCTGCAGCAGCCCGCGCCGTGCGACCATGACGCCGACCTTCTGGTGCTCGACCGAGCTGACGAAGACGTTGCTGACCACGCCGTCGTGCTCGTTGATGTCCTCGACGAAAAACACCCGGTCCGCCTGCTTCGATTCGCGGAACGCGCCGGGCGCCATCCGCGATACGTCGTTGCGGGAATCCATATGCTGCCGGAATTCCTCGCTCTTCATCATCGCCCACGGTGCGAACAACAGGCTGATCAGCGCGATCAGCGCCACCAGCGGCAACGCAAACAGCAGCACCGGCCGCAGCCACGCGGTCAACCCCAGCCCGGAGCAGAACCAGACCACCATTTCCGAGTCGCGGTAGCTGCGCGTCAGCGTCATCAGCACCGAGATGAACAGTGTCAGCGACAGCAGCACCGGCAGATAATTGAACAGCGTGAACGCGAGCAGCGCGAACACGCCTTCCAGCGGAATCGATCCGTTCGCCGCCAGACCGAGAAAGCGCACGAACTGCGTTGCGATCGCGATCGCCAGCAGCACGACGAAAGTGGCGACCGCCGACGCCGTGAATTCGCGCAGCAGCGACGTGCGGAAGATCATCGCCGGAACACGCTTTGATTTTTGGGCGGACTGCGAAGATAATCAGAAGCTTCTGAAAACATCCGGCACCTATGGGAAACCTCATCCAATTTAGCATAAAAAGCGGCGCTCCGGAGCGCATCCGGACCGCCTGCATCGTGGTCGGCGTGTTCGACTCGCGCAAGTTGAGCGCGACGGGCGGCGCGCTTGACCGCGCGGCGCGCGGCTATCTGTCGGCGCTGCTCAAACGCGGCGATCTCGACGGAAAATCCGGCGCCACCCTGCTGCTGCCGCGCGTGCCGCAACTCGCCGCGCAGCGCGTGCTGCTGGTCGGACTCGGCCGCGAGCAGGATTTCGGCGACCGCGCGTTTCGCGACGCGGTGCGCAGCGCGGTGTGCGCGCTCGACCACAGCGGCATTCCGGACGCGGTGCTGTGCCTGAGCGCGGCGAACAGGGGGCGCGACATCGGCTGGCGCGTCACGCAGGCGGTGCTGGTGGCGGCCGACGCCACCTACCGCTTCGAACAGATGAAGAGCAAACCGGAGCAGCGGCGCGGCCTGCGCGAATTTTCCCTGCTGGTCGAGCGCACCGAAGCCGCGCGCGCGGCGGCGGCGCTGAAGCGCGGGGTGGCGGTCGCGCACGGCGTCGGCCTGGCCAAGGATCTCGGCAACCTGCCCGGCAACGTTTGCACGCCGAGCTATCTCGCCGCGCAGGCCAGGGCGTTGGCCCGATCGCATCGGCTCAAGGTACAAGTGCTTGAAAAGCGCGACATGCAGCGGCTCGGCATGGGCGCGCTGCTGTCGGTCGCGCGCGGCAGCGTCGAACCGCCCAAGCTGATAGTCCTGCAATATCAGGGGGCGGGCCGCGGGCGCAAACCGATCGTGCTGGTCGGCAAGGGCGTGACCTTTGACAGCGGCGGCATTTCGATCAAACCCGCCGCCGATATGGACGAGATGAAATTCGACATGTGCGGCGCCGCCAGCGTGCTCGGCACGCTCCGCGCGACGGCCGAAATGAAACTGCCGCTGAATATCGTCGGCATCGTCCCGGCCACCGAGAACATGCCGAGCGGCAGCGCGACCAAACCCGGCGACGTCGTGAAAAGCCTGTCGGGGCAGACCATCGAGGTGCTCAACACCGACGCCGAGGGCCGGCTGATCCTGTGCGACGCGCTGACCTATGCCGAGCGCTTCGAGCCGCAGACGGTGATCGATATCGCAACGCTGACCGGCGCCTGCGTGATCGCGCTCGGGCACGTCGCAAGCGGCCTGTTCAGCGCCGACGATGCGCTCGCCGGCCGGCTGCTCGCCGCCGGCGATGCGAGTTGTGACCGCGCCTGGCGTCTGCCGCTGTGGAACGACTATCAGGAACAGTTGCGCAGCAATTTCGCCGACTTCGCGAACATCGGCGGCCGCGCCGCCGGCAGCGTGACCGCCGCGTGTTTTCTCGCGCGCTTCACCGGGAAATTCAAATGGGCGCATCTCGACATCGCCGGTACCGCATGGAAATCGGGCAAGGAAAAAGGCGCCACCGGCCGGCCGGTGCCGCTGCTGGCGCAGTTCCTGCTCGACTGCGCCGCAAACCGCTGAGCGAACCGCGATGACGCAGATCGACTTCTATTTCCACGTCGAGGACAGGCTGCAGACCGCGTGCAAGCTGAGCGCGAAAGCGGTCGCCGGCGGACTGCGCGTGTTCGCGTTCTGCCCCGATGAGGAAACCGTCCGCAAACTCGACCGCATGTTGTGGACGACGCCGGCGATCGGCTTCGTGCCGCATTGCGGTCCGCGGCATGACCTTGCCGCAGTCACGCCGGTGATCGTCGATCACAGCGGAACGAATCTGGTGCATGATCAGGTGTTGCTCAATCTGCGGCCGGATCTGCCGGAGTTCTTCAGCCGTTTCCAGCGCCTGATCGAAGTCGTCTCGATAGATGAGGACGACCGCCGCGCGGCGCGCGGACGTTACAAGTTCTATCGCGACCGCGGCTATGAGATACGCAATCACGACCTGAGCCAGCAGGCACAGTAGCCGCGCGGCAAGCAACGCATGTCCGACGACATCGACCGCCAGATCCAGGACAGCGCCGCGCTGCTGAACCGCGCCGACACGCTGCTCGCGCGCCGCAAAACCACCGCCGCCACGCCGGTGATTCCGGTGCTGACCGAAGCAGTCGGCGCGGCCGCCGACGCCATTCCGACATTGACCGATGTCGCAACGCCGGGGCCTGCGCCGACGCCGGCCCCGGCGGGCGAATCCCCGGTCACGCAGCCGGCTCCATCCAGTCTTGAGCAGGCGGTCTACCGGAAACTCAAATCGCAGTTCGAGCAGGAAATCGCGGCCCTGCCATCGCCGCCGGCCGAAATCGTCGCCGCACTCGATCAAGCGCTGCAAAAATTCAGCGGCGAACTGAAAACGGACATCGAGGCAATGGTGCGGAGCGCGGTTGCAGAAACGCTCTCGCATGGCACCCAACCGTCGGATGCCGCGGCAGGCGCTCCCCGCGATCCGCAGACGCCCCGGCAATGAGTCTCGCCAAAAGTTTCGAGCCGCACGCGATCGAAGCGCGCTGGTATCCCGAATGGGAGCAACGCGGCTATTTCAAACCCGCGGGCGACTGCGGCAAGCCTTACTGCATCCAGTTGCCGCCGCCCAATGTGACCGGCACGCTGCACATGGGACACGCGTTCCAGCAGACGCTGATGGACGCGCTGGTGCGCTACCACCGGATGCGCGGCGACAATGTGAACTGGATCGTCGGCACCGACCACGCCGGCATCGCGACCCAGATCGTCGTCGAGCGCCAGCTCGAAGCCGAAGGCAAAACGCGCCACGATCTCGGGCGCGAAGAATTCATCAAGCGTGTCTGGCAATGGAAACAGCAGTCCGGCTCGACCATCACGCGCCAGATGCGGCGGCTCGGCGCTTCCGCCAACTGGGACTACGCGAGCAGCGACGGCGGGCACGCCGGCTACTTCACGATGGACGAACGGATGTCGCGCGCGGTCACCGAAGTCTTCGTGCGTCTACATGAAGAAGGCCTGATCTACCGCGGCAAGCGTCTCGTCAACTGGGACCCGGTGCTGATGACCGCGGTGTCCGACCTCGAAGTCGAAAGCGAGGAGGAGGACGGCAAGATTTGGGAGATCAAGTATCCGCTGGGCGACGGTTCGGGCGCGCTGGTCGTCGCCACCACCCGGCCGGAAACCCTGCTCGGCGACGTCGCGGTCGCGGTCAATCCCGGGGACGAACGGTATAAAAGTTTTGTCGGCAGACAGGTGCAGCTGCCGTTGACCGGGCGCACGATCCCGGTGATCGCCGATGATTATGTCGATCCCGCATTCGGCACCGGCTGCGTCAAGATCACGCCCGCGCACGATTTCAATGACTGGGCCGTCGGCCGGCGCCACGGGCTCGCGCCGATCAGTGTGATGACGCTCGACGCCAGGATCAACGAACAGGCGCCCGCGGCTTACCGCGGCCTCGACCGCTTCGAAGCTCGCAAGAAGATTCTTGCGGATTTGGAGCGGCAGGACTTGCTCGCTTCGGAGAAGCCCTACAGGCTGCGCGTGCCGCGCTCGGGACGCACCGGCACCGTCGTCGAACCGATGCTGACCGACCAGTGGTTCATCCGGATGGACGGCCTCGCGCAGCGTGGACTCGACGCCGTTGCCAAAGGCGAGGTGAAGTTCTACCCCGAACACTGGACCACGACCTATAACCAGTGGCTGGAAAACATCCAGGACTGGTGCATCTCGCGCCAACTGTGGTGGGGTCATCAGATTCCGGCGTGGCACGACGATCAAGGCAATGTCCACGTTGCGCGCAGCGAACAAGATGCGCATCGGCAAGCCGCGGCGAAAGGTTATAAAGGACATCTGCAACGCGATGAGGATGTGCTCGACACCTGGTTCTCGTCGGCGCTGATCCCGTTCACTGCGCTCGGCTGGCCGGATGACACGCCCGACCTGAAAGCATGGCTGCCGTCGTCGGTGCTGGTGACCGGCTTCGACATCATCTTTTTCTGGGTCGCGCGGATGATCATGATGACGCTGCACTTCACCGGCAAAGTGCCGTTCCGCGACATCTACATCAACGCGATCGTGCGCGATGCCGAAGGCCAGAAGATGTCGAAATCGAAGGGCAACACGCTCGACCCGATCGACCTGATCGACGGCATCACGCTGCCAGCGCTGCTGGAAAAATCGACGCAGGGGCTGCTGCTCGCCGGCCACAGGGAGAAAATCGAAAAATACGCCCGCGCCCACTATCCGGACGGCATCCCGGCGTTCGGCGCCGATGCGCTGCGTTTCACGTTCGCCTCGCTGGCAACCTTTTCGCGCACGCTGAACTTCGATCTCGGCCGCTGCGACGGCTACCGCAATTTCTGCAACAAGCTGTGGAATGCGACCCGCTTCGTGCTGATGAACACCGAGGGCAGGGACTGCGGCCAGGACGAAAGACTGCCCGTCGAGCTCTCGGCCTGGGACCGGTGGATCGTCAGCGCGCTGCAGCGGACGGAGGCCGAGGTGGAAACGGGCTTCGCGGAATACCGCTTCGACAACGCAGCCGCCGCGATTTATCGCTTCGTCTGGGACGAGTATTGCGACTGGTATGTAGAAATCGCCAAGGAACAATTAGCGATGGGCAACGAGAAGCAGCAGCGCGGCACGCGACGAACGCTGGTGCGCGTGCTGGAATCCGCGTTGCGCCTCGCGCACCCCTTCATTCCGTTCATTACCGAAGAACTATGGCAGAACGTAAAGGCGCTCGCCGGCAAGTCTGGCGACACCATCATGCTTGCGCCCTACCCGAAAAGCCAGCCAGAGAAAATCGATGAAGAGGCGGAAAAGGAAATCGCCGAAGCCAAGCAGCTCATCCTCGCCGCGCGAAATCTGAAGAGCGAGATGAAGCTTCCGCCGAACAAGAAGACACCCGTCTATTATTCGATAAGTCTGCCGCCGTCCGCGATGACGGCAAACCGCGCCCTGGTGTCTACCAGTGTTTTCGAGAATCACGACGACGAAATCTCCAGACTCAATACGCCCGTCGGCATCTCCGGCAATGTCCGGTTCGCGTTCAAAGTCGAGGGCGATGCAAGCGCCGAGAAGAATCGCCTCAGCAAGGAAATCGCGCGCCTCGAGGGCGAGATCGGCAGGGCGATGGCAAAGCTGTCCAATCCGTCGTTCGTTGACCGGGCGCCGCCGCAAGTCGTCGAGCAGGAACGCAAGCGACTCGCCGAATACGGCACGACGCTGGAAAAACTGCGCGCGCAACTCGCGCGCCTGAACTGACGCTAGCGCCTCTTCAGAAAAAACACGAATTCGACGCCCGCCGTCTGCGACGACAGCAACTGGTGTCCGGCCTGCATCGAAAACACCTTGAAATCCAGTTCGGCGGCCGGGTCGGTCGCAACAATCTTCAGCACCTGCCCCGAAGCCATGTCGGCCAGCGATTTCTTCGCGCGCAGTACCGGCAGCGGACAATTGAGGCCGCGCACGTCGAGTTCCCGGTCGAACTGCATGTCCATGCCGGCGGTGCTCAGAACACGCTGATGTTGCGGTCTGCGAGCAATTGCGACAGCCGCGTGTTGGCCATCGACAGCCGGTCAACCAGTATTTCGAGGAAAGCGCCGTTGAAATGGTGGCGGCAGGTTTCGCTGGCGTGGTTCAGGGACTCCGCCTTGATCTCGATCACGGTGATGTCGGTCGCAGCCGAGATGCTCGCGGTGCGGTGAAACTGCTTTTTCCCGAGATACGCCATCTCGCCGAAGCAATCCCCGCTCTTCAGCAGGTTGAGCAGCTTGTCCTGCATCGTCACCTTGACTTCGCCGTCGACCACGATGAAGAACGACTGGCCGACGTCGCCTTCCCTGATCAGCACCGTGCCCGGCGCATGCTTGTTCCATGCCGTGATCCGCAGCACCTCCCACAACTCGGTGTCGCTGAATCCCCCGAAGAAAGCGAGCTTGCGCAGCACGTCGAACTTCTCGCTGTCGGGTATGTTTTTCTCCGGTTGCTGAAGATTGCCGAACACCGCGACCAGATCGTGCGCGAAATCCTCCCAGGTCTGATAGCGGACAGCGGTATCCTTCTGCAGCGCGCGCATCACGATCGCGTCGAGCTGCGGCGGAATCTCATGACGGATGCTGCTCGGCAGCGGCGGCTCCGCATTGATGATTTGATACACCATGCTGTAGTTGTTGGTGGCCTGGAACGGCAGTCTGCCGGTCAGCATCTGATACAGCACGACGCCGAGCGAGAAAATATCGGTCTGATGCGTCAGCGGCTGCTCCTTGACCTGCTCCGGCGACATGTAGGCCGGAGAACCGATGCCGGTGACCTGGGTGGTTTCGGTCGCGCTGGTCAGCGCCGCGCCGAAATCGGATATCTTGATGTCGTTCTCCCCCGACAGCAGGATGTTGGCGGGCTTGATGTCGCGATGGATCACGCCGTGCTTCGCCGCGTAATCGAGCGCCTTCGTGCACTTGAAGATGATTTCAATCACCTTGTTGACCGGCAGCAGGTTCTCCGGACGGCTGTGCTGCTCGAGCGTGGTGCCGTCGACGTATTCCATCACGATATAGCTGGCTTCGTCGTCGGCGGCGGCGTCGTAGATGCTGACGATGTGCGGATGCGCCAGTTTTCCGGCCAGCGACGCCTCGGTCAGGAACAGCTTGCGGTAACGCCGTCCGTGCTCCTTGTTGCTGAGGGCGTCGGCGAACACGACCTTGACCGCAACGTGCCGGTTGACGAACGGATCGAGCGCCTCATAGACGGCGCTGGTCGCGCCCTTGCCGAGTTCGCGGATGATTTCGTATTTGCCGATTTTATTCACGCAGCACGTCCTGCGATTGCCGGGAGCCCGGGATTATAAAGCATCGTCTTGCGTCCGTTCCGTGACGGACGCCGCACGACAAATAAAAACCGCTGTGACGGAGCGGGCGGGGAACCGTTACTCAGTGACGGCCCTGGCGGTCCTTGCGATCGTCATCTTCCGGCGGCAGCAGCGCCTGCAGCTCCTTGAGCCGCGCCTCCACCCCGGCCATCTGATAGAAATCGCCGTCGCCGCTTCTCTGCGCGAGCCGCAACTGTTCGATCGAGGCCTTGATGTCGCCAAGGCGGAAATCGGCCTCGGCCTGCGCGCGATGCTCGAGCAGGTGTTTGTCGAGCGCCGCGTAACTGCGCGCCTGCAACTGGTACAGATGATAGTCGGACGGCGCCAACTGCAGGCGCTTCTCGACCAGCTTGAGCGCCGCCGCCGGCTGATTGTGTTTCAGCAGGACGTCGGCATAATCGTAAGTCAGCGCGCGGTAGTTGGGATACGCCTGCAGCGTGTCGTGGTAGATCTGCTGCGCGGTGTTGGTGTCTCCGGATTCGTCGTAAATCTGGGCGGCGAGATCGGCCACCATCGGATTTCCGGGCAGCAGCTTGCGCAGGGTCTGTATCTCCTGTTTGGCGCGGTCGTAGTTCTTGGCGATCACCAGCGACGCCGCCAGGCCGTAGCGGCTGGCCGCTTCATTCAGATACCTTTTCTCGCTCAGGCTCTGTTCGAAAAAGGCGACGTTGTCCTTGGCGTCGCCGATCTCGGCCTTCAGTTTGGCGCGCACCAGCTGGAATTCCAGGCTGTCCGGCACCTGGCGATAAGGGACGCTCTGTGCGCGGTTCTGCATGTCGGCGATCCGCTCGTAGGTCAGCGGGTGGGTGCGCAGATAAACCGGAGCGTCATCCTCGAGGCGCGTCGCCTGCTGCAGCCGCTGGAAAAACGACGCCATGCCCTGCGGGTCGAAACCGGCACCGACCATGGTCTGGAAACCGACGCGGTCGGCTTCGCGTTCCTTGTCGCGCGAATAGCTGAGCTGGCTCTGCACGAAACCGGCCTGCGATCCCATGATTCCCGCCTGCGCCAGATCGGGATTGGCGCGCGACGCCAGCAGCGCGGCCGCCATCGTCGCCAGCGACAGTATCTGCCCGCGCTGCTGCTCCGCCATCTGGCGCGCAAAGTGACGCTGCTCGACGTGGCCCATTTCGTGGCCCAGCACGCCGGCCAGCTCGGATTCGTTCTGCGCGGTCATGATCAATCCCGAATTGACGCAGACGAAACCGCCCGGCAGCGAAAAAGCGTTGATCTGCGGATCGATCAGCAGGTTGAAATCGAACTGCTGGTTGGGATCGGGACTCGCCATCGCCAGCCGGCGGCCGAGCGCGTTCAGGTAGTCGACGACCTCGGGATCGTCGGAATAGCTGGGGTCGGCGCGTATCTCGCGCATGATTTCGCGGCCGAGCTGCAGCTCCTGCAGCGGCGACAGCAGTCTCTGGGATTCATCGCCGAGATCGGGCAGGTTCTGGGAAAAGGCGGCGGGAACGGCGAGCAGCGCCAGCGCGAGCATCAGATTGCGGATTTTCACGCCCCTATGATAAGCCAGCCGCCCGCAAGTTCCCAAACGCGGTTACTTCCTGCAACACGCGGCGCCGTATCCCGGAACAGGCGGCTAGCTGATAAGCTCCGCTCTTTCCATGGACGATGCCCATGCCGGAAAACCGTGACTGGAAAAATTTCTTTGCCAATTATCTGCCGACGTTGATCGTGATGTGGGCGGGAATCGCGCTGTCCGCGGGCGATTTCCGGGTCCGGACTTTCAACGGCTATTTTCTGATCCACAACGACAGCGGCACGATCTGGTTTCCGCTGACCGCCGACAGATTGCTGACCGCGGCGGGAATCGTCTACACCGTCGCGCTGATCGCCTACTACCGCCTGTTCCCGGCCACCGTCAGCAAGGCGCGCATCGCGCTATCGTGGCTGATGCGATGGGCGCGCCGGCAACAGCCGCGCTTCGGCTTCGCGGAAAAGCAGGCGTGGCTCGCCATCGCGCTCAAATTCTTTTTCCTGCCGCTGATGATCAATTTCGTGGTCAACAACCTCGCGATCGTGGCGCGGGAATACCACGCGCTGACCACCGTGGCGGCCGGCTTTCACCTGCATCTGTATCTGCTGCTGCTGAATCTGCTGTTTTTCGTCGACGTCATCATTTTCACGTTCGGCTACATGGTCGAAATTCCGCGGCTCGATAACGTCATTCGCAGCGTGGAGCCGACGTTTCTGGGATGGGCGGTCTGCATCGCCTGCTATCCGCCCTTCAACGGCATGGCGACCTACGTCTTCCCCTGGCAGTCGTCCGACGCGCCGCGCTTCACGGATTCCGCTCTGGAAATCGGCGCCGACTGCCTGATCCTTGGTCTGATGGCGATCTATGCCTGGGCCTCGGTCGCGCTCGGCTGGAAGGCCAGCAACCTGACCAACCGCGGCGTCATCGCCAGCGGACCGTACCGCTGGGTGCGCCACCCCGCTTATGCCGCCAAAAATCTCGCGTGGTGGATCGGCGCCCTTCCGACGTTCGCGGCGGCGTTTTCGGGCTCGCTCGAAAAAGGCCTGTGGTCCGTCGGCTGCATGGCGCTGTTCACGGTGATCTATGCCGCCCGCGCCTGGACCGAAGAACGGCATCTGTCGCTGCTCGGCGACGGCTACGACCGCTACAAGCAGCAGATCCATTACCGCTTCATCCCCGGCGTCTGCTGAAACAAAAAGCCCCTCTTGCGAGGGGCTTTCTGCACGGCCGGGAAGGAACGATCAGCTGCCCGAGCTGCTCGAAGAAGAGCTGGAGCTGCTGCTCGAAGAGCTGCTGGTGCTGGTCGAGCCATAGCCGGCAGCGTTGCCGGTGTTGCCGCGACAGGTCGAAGGCAGATATTTCTGATCAACCGTGGTGGCGGCGCCGCCGCACGACCAGTTGACCTGGCTGCCCGCGGAGTTGATATCGTTCAGCGCCACGCTCGGCACAATGGTCAGCACATTCGCACCGCTCGGCACCACTGCAGCAGTGTAGCTAATGGTGATCGTGCCATCAGCGCCGCTCACAATAGACGTAATGTTGTTCGTGCCAGACGGGAGGGAGGCGCCGATGTTGCCGCAAGTCGTTGCATCGGAACAGGTCATATCTCCCGGCCCCTTCGATTGGAAGGTTTCGGTTTCAGCAAGCTTGATGCCGTCAGCCAGCGTCGGGCCTTCGGACACCTTGGCGCGAATCGTATAGTCCTGATACGCCGGCAGCGCGACCGCGGCCAGAATGCCGATGATCGCGACCACGATCATCAGTTCGATCAGGGTAAAGCCTTTCTGCATTTGGCGAACCATGTGAAGCTCCTTCCTGTAGGTTGTTAATGAGCCGGGAAATTATGCCCGTCCGGACGTATTCACCGCAAACTCCATGCCAACGACAAAATCCGCTGACAGCGTGATATTTTAACGCCAGACCGCCCTTCCGCAGCATCCAACAACCTGCTTTGCAACGGCTGCCCCGGGTGATGGCACATGAATCGGCAGAATGTGCCGCACAGCGTCAGCGGCGAAAGACATCAATGCAGCGGCGGCGGCGCATAGCCGGGGAGCTTCGACACATCGACCTCGTCGATCTGCTGCGGGTCGAGGCACTGTTCCGCGTACTTGAGATAGACCTTTTCCCACACGAACACGTCGAACAGGTCGGGATCGATGTGGCCGCCGAGCTTGAATTTGCCGAGGATCGCCAGCGATTCCGACAGTGTCTTGCCCTTCTTGTAGGGGCGGTCCTTCGCGGTCAGCGCCTCGAAGATGTCGGCGATGCCCATGCAGCGCGCCTGCACCGACATCTGGTCGCGCGTCAGCCCGCGCGGATAACCCTTGCCGTCCATCCGTTCGTGGTGGCCGCCCGCATATTCGGGAACGTGCTTCAGGTGGCGCGGCCACGGCAGCGCCTCCAGCATCTGGATCGTCACGTCGATGTGGTGGTTGATGATCTGCCGTTCGGCGGCAGTCAGCGTGCCGGCTTTGATGGTCAGGTTCTCGACCTCTTCGGCGGTCAGGAAATCGGTCAGATTGCCCTGCACGTCGCGCCAGCGGTACTTCGACGCGATCGCGCGCACCCTTTGCTGTTCGTCCTCCTTCATCGCTTCTCCGCCGACATTGGTGAAGCGCAGGAATTCGCGGTCCTCGTTGATTTCGCGCAGCCGGATTTCGAAGTCGCGCTCGGCTTTTTTCGCCGCCGCCGCGTCGCCTTTTTCCAGCGCCGCCGCTTTCGCCTTCAGCATCGCGACCTCGGCGTCGCGCTTGACGACCTCGAAGCGGGTGTCGAGCAGATGGATGCGGTCGAAGATCGTCTGCAGCTTGGTCGCCTTGTCGACGACGTGCACCGGCGTCGTCACCTTGCCGCAATCGTGCAGCAGTCCCGCGATCTTGAGTTCGTAGCGGTCCTTGTCGGTCATGTGGAAATCGCGGAGCGGTCCGACCTTCACGTTGTTGACCGCCTCCGCCAGCATCATCGTCAGCATCGGCACGCGTTCGCAGTGGCCGCCGGTGTACGGCGATTTGTCGTCGATCGCGGCGTTGATCAGATTGATGAACGATTCGAACAGGTTTTCGAGATGGTTGATCAGCAGCCGGTTGGTCAGCGCGATCGCGGCCTGCGACGCCAGCGATTCAGCGAGCTGCTGGTCTTCCGTCGAAAACGGCACCACCCGGCCGGTTGCGCGCTCCTTGGCGTTGAGCAGCTGCAGCACGCCGATGATCTCGTTTTCGTGGTTCTTCATCGGCACCGTCAGAAACGACTGCGAGCGGTAGCCGGTCTTCTTGTCGAAATTCTTGGTGCCGGAAAAATCGAAGCCTTCCTCGATATAGGCGTCGGCGATATTGACCGAGCGGTCATGGTGATAGGCGTAGGCGACGACCATCGAGTTGATCGGATTGTCGTCCTTGTCGTAGAGATAGATCGGGTAGAACGGTATCTCGACGCCGGTGGTGCCGCCCATCGCGACGCCCAGCGTGTCGTTGCGCATGATTTCGAACTTGAGCGTGCGCTCTTCGGTTACGCGATAGAGCGTGCCGCCGTCGGCGTTGGTGATGTTCTTGGCCGCCAGCAGGATCGCCTCGAGCAGCCGGTTGATGTCGGTTTCCTTCGACAGCGCGACGCCGATCTGGTTGAGCTGTTCGAGCCGCTCGAACAGGTTCGAAGGATCGGGCGGGCGCTGCATCTGGTTCACGGCGGGAATTCCTATTTGATACAGACCGCGCGCACCTGATGGATGTCGGTGATGCCCATCAACACCTTTTCGATGCCGTCCTGCTTCAGCGTGCGCATGCCGGTTTCGAGCGCGGTCGCGAACATTTCAGCGACCCGCGCATGTTCCTGGATGTTCTTCTTGATCGCGTCGGTGCCGATCAGCAGTTCGTGCAGGCCGACGCGACCCTTGTAGCCGCCACCGCCGCAGACCTCACAGCCGACCGGCTCGTAAATCGTGATCTCGCCCTTTTCGTTGCCGAATTCCCGGTGCCATTCTTCCTTCAGTTCGGCGCGCGCTTTTTTCAGATCCTTTTTCCAGCTCTCGGTGTTCAGCAGCTCGGTCACATACTCTTCCATCAGCTTGTCGAGCTCCTCCTCGGTCGCGACATGGGGTTTCTTGCATTTACCGCACAACCGCTTGGCCAGACGTTGCGCGAGGATGCCGAGCAGCGCGTCGGCGAAGTTGAACGGGTCCATCCCCATGTCGAGCAGCCGGATGATCGATTCCGGCGCGGAATTGGTGTGCAGCGTCGCGAACACCAGGTGGCCGGTCAGCGACGCTTCGATGCCGGTGCCGACCGTTTCCTTGTCGCGCATTTCGCCGACCATGATGATGTCGGGATCGGCGCGCAGGAACGCTTTCATCGCGACTGCGAAAGTGAGTCCGGCCTTCGGGTTCATCTGCACCTGGCGCAGGCCGCGCTGGGTGATTTCGACCGGGTCTTCAGCAGTCCAGATTTTGGTGTCCGGCGTATTCAGATAGCCGAGCACCGAATGCAGCGTCGTCGTTTTGCCGGAACCGGTCGGCCCGCACACGAAGAACAGTCCGTACGGCTTGGAAATCGCCTCCTTGCACTGTTCGAGATTGCGCTTGGAAAGGCCGAGTTTGTCGAGCGGAATCGGCTCGCCGGCGGCGAGTATCCGCATCACGATGTCCTCGACGCCGCCCTGCGACGGTATCGTCGCGACCCGCAGCTCGATGTCGAGCGGCCCGAAGCGCTTGAACTTGATCTTGCCGTCCTGCGGCTTGCGGCGTTCGGAGATATCGAGGTCGCACATGATCTTCAGACGCGCCGCGATCGCGCTGCGGTAGGCGGCCGGCACCGAAATGTACGGCGCCAGCGAACCGTCCTTGCGGAAGCGGATTTCGGTCTTGGCCTTGCCGGGATAAGGCTCGACGTGAATGTCGGAGGCGCCCTGCTTGTAGGCGTCAACGATGACTTTGTTCACCAGCTTGACCACTTCGTTGTCGGCGGCGGCGGACGCCACATCTTCGTTGTTGTCTTCACCCGCCTCTTCGCCCTCCATGCCCGACAGCAGGTCGCCGATGTCGGTGGTGTCGTCGACCATGCCGGATGCGGCGCCGCCGCCGCCGAAAGTCTGATCGAGCGTCATCACGAACTCGCGGTTGCCGCAGACCTTGTAGACGACCTTGCTCTTCGGGAAGACGTTGTTGACGACGCGCGAGCCTTTGATCTTTTCCGGATCGGTGGTCAGCACGAGGATGCCGTCCTTGGTATCGTCGATCGGCACCCAGCCGTTGCTCTCGGCGAACTCGCGGCTGATGTTTTTCAGCAGGTCGAGCGGTTTGACGCGGTCCGCCTTGAACGGCTCGTACGGGACCTGAAAATAGGCGGCGAGCGCCTCGCCGATCGCGCCCGCCTTGACCTGGAATTCGTCGGACAGCACGGTTTCGATATCGAGGTTTTTGCGCCGCGCCGAGCGCGTCGCCAGTTCAAGCTCTTCGGCGGACAGCACGGCGTTGGTCACCAGATGGTCGTATTTGCCGCGCACCTGCATCGCCGGTTTCTGGCGTTGCCGGAACGCGATGGCGAGGGTTTCGCAGAGATGCGCGACGCCTTCCTCCATCACCGGCGGGAACGGCTGGCCGGTCTTGGAATTGATGATCTGCACCACCCCGATCAGTTCCTTGTTCTGCGCGTCGACCACCGGCGCCACCAGCATCTGTTTGGTGCGGTAGCCGGTCTTGCTGTCGACCTGCTTCAGGAAATTGAGCTGCGGGCTGTACGATTTGAGTTCGTTGTCGTCGTAGACATCCTTGATGTTGATCGCCTTCTTGTGGACGGCGACGAAGCCGGCGACGCTCTGTTCGGCGATCGGCAACTTGAGATCCTTGAACGAATGGAGGCCGGTCTTGACCTTCGACACGATCGAGGTCTTGTCCTCGCTGATCAGATAGAGCGTGAGCCGGTCCGCGTTGAACAGGCCGCAGATATCCTGGCTCAGTTCGAGCATGATCTCGTCGATGTTGTTGGTCGCGTGGATCTTGTTGGTGACGGCCTGCAGCCGCTTCGAGAAATTCAGCTTCTCGGCGAGCAGGCTGTCCTGGGCCGTCGCCTTGCTTTCGAGCACTGCACTCATGATATGCCCGCTCCTTGCAATGATGTGATCACAGTTCGAACACCTGATCGTTCTCGAGCATGCGCGGTTTCCACGCCCCGCCGCATTCCATGATTTCACGCATCGTGACCTCGACCTCGCCCGGTTTCAGGTGCGTGATGTAGATTTCGGCCGGCCGCTTCAGCTTGGCAAGTTCTTCGCACAGCATGCTCGGGCACAGGTGCTTGGATTCGATCGCGAGTGCCTTCTCGCGGTTGCAGAACGAGGTCTCGATGATCAGATAGCGCAGATTCTCGATCTTGTTGACTTCGCGCCACAGCGGATCGTGGGTCGTGGTGTCGCCGGTGAACACCAGGCTCGCACGGCCGCCGTCGATCTGGTAGCCGATCGCCGGCACCACGTGATTGGCCGGCAGCGGCGTCAGTTTGCGGCCGTTCAGATCGATCGTCTTGCCGAGCGTGATGGTCTCGTAGCGCAAAAACGGCTGATGGGCATCGGGGATCTCGGCGAAATCCGGCCACAGTTTCCAGTTGAACAGATGATCGCGCAGCACCTTGATCGTCGGCTCGATCGCGTGCACGGTGATCGGTTTGTCGCGCAGCCAGCCGACGGTGTCGACCATGAACGGTACCGAAGCCACGTGGTCGAGATGGGAGTGCGTCAGGAACACATGGTCGATGCGCTTGAGCTGCTCGATGCTCAGGTCGCCGACTCCGGTGCCGGCGTCGATCAGCACATCGTCGTCGATCAACATCGAGGTGGTGCGCAGGTCGCGGCTGATGCCGCCGCTGCAACCGAGAATTCTGAGTTTCATCTAAGAACCTATCTCAAAATCCCGCGTGGCCGCGGCGTCAGCGTTGCGGGATGGGATGCACGAAGCGCCGCGCAGCGAATGGCCATCCCCCTTCGCAAGCGGCGCGACACCGCAGACCGCCCGCAACGCCCCGCCCCGAAGGGTTTGCACGAAAAATGCCCGTCTGCGACGTTGCGCTCCTCGGCATCGTATCTCGAATACGACCTTCGTCGCGCGCCTGGCAGCTGAGCATTTTTCGTGTAAACGCGGCTCATGGGGGATTCTGAGATAGGTTCTACTTGGTCTTGAAGGTGAATACGCCGTCCCAACCCGCGCCCGGCGGGTTCCCGCGCAGATGGGCAATACGCTCCGGCAGCGTCTGGCTGTAGAGCGCGTTGTCCGGCGCCATTTTCTGCAGATTGAACAGCTGCAGTTCGGCCTGGTCCCAGTCCTGGGCCCGGTAAAGTCGGAGAAACTGTCCGTACAGCTTGGTTTCATCGAGTCTGGCCTTGCTGATCTGCCCCTGCAGCCCCAGCGGTTCGTAAATCGCCACCGCTTCGTCCTTGCCCTTGACGCGCACCTTGTCGAACTCGCGAAACACGATGTCGGAAACCGCATTCCGGGTCGCCTCGCCCACTATGATATCAGCGTGGTATTCCTTTGTGATGCCCTCCAGCCGCGACGCCAGATTGACCGCGTCGCCCATCACGGTATAGGCGCGGCGGATCTGCGACCCCATGTCGCCGACGCGCACCACCCCGGTATTGATGCCGATGCCGATCCGGAACGTCGGCCAGCCACGCGCCTTGAACTTTTCGTTGAGCGCCACCGCCTCCTGCTGCATGTCGAGCGCCGCGAGTATGCTGTTGCGCGCGTGCGCCGGGTCCGGCAGCGGCGCGCCCCAGAACGCCATGATCGCGTCACCGATGTACTTGTCGAGCGTGCCGCGGTGGCGTTCGCGGATCACCAGGCTCATCGTCGTCAGATACTCGTTGATGTACACCGCGAGGTCTTCCGGCGACAGGCTTTCGGAAATGGTGGTGAACCCGCGCACGTCGGAAAACAGCACCGACAGTTCCTGCGCGCGCGGCGCCATGCTGAACTGCTCCGGATTCTTCGCCATTTCATCGACCAGTTCCGGCGGCACGTACTGGCCGAACAGCCCGGTGATCAGGCGTTTGCGCGCGTCCTCGACGAAGAAGCCGTACGACATGTTGAGCGCGAACAGCAGCGCCACCATCACCAGCGCCGATGCCAGCGGCAGCACAAGATTGCCGTAATGGAACACCACGACGTTGATCAGGATCAGCAGCAGCAGCGTGATTGATGTCGTGATCAGCGCCTTCAGCGGACTCAGCGTCGGCAACAGCAGCGCGAGAGTGACTCCGGCCAGTAGTACCAGCATGAACTCGGCGCCGATCACATACGGCGGCTTCTGCTTGATGTCGTTGTCGAGCATCCCGGAAATCATGTTGGCGTGCACTTCGACGCCGGGATAGACCGAGCCGACCGGCGTCGCGCGCAGGTCCAGCAGGCCCGGCGCGGTGGTGCCGACCAGCACGATCTTGCCTTTCAGATCGCCGACCGGCACCCGTTCATGCAGCACATCGACGACGGAAATGTACTTGAAGCTGCGCTGACCGCCGCGGTACGGGATCAGCGCGGTGACTTTTTCATCGACCGGGATGCGCCGCGAACCGACGTTCAGCCACTCCAGCCCCGAGTAATTCTTCGACCAGATCTTGCCCGGCGCAAATTCCGGCGTCACCGACGGCGACCCCGCCAGCATGCGCACGATCGCCAGTGACAGCGGCTCGTAATAGGCGCCGTTGAATTCCACCAGCATCGGCACGCGGCGCAGAATGCCATCGTCATCGGGATCAAGATTGAAATGACCGGCGCTGGCGGCCGCCTGCTGCAATTCCGGGAGGTTGGCGGTGAAGGCGGCGTATCTGCGGAAATCGATGTTTTTGCCGGCGAAGGTGCCGGCGGCAAGCGTCGGCGCCGGCAGCGCGCCCTTGGTGCCAGCGGTATCGTTATCGGAAAATGTGTAGCCGAGCACGATCGGGCGTCCGCGCATTTTGGCGGCAAAAATTCCGTCGTAATCGAGCTGCGGCTGCAGTCCGCGCAGCTTCGACTGGAATCCGCCGACGTCGCGCAGCTCCTTCTGCGCCAGTTGCTGCAGCACGCCCCAGCCGGAACTCTGGTCGCGCTCCGCAAACACCGCGTCGAAACCGACGATCGTGATCTGGTAGTGGTCGAACAGTTCGTCGAGCAGCGCGCCCAGCCGGTCGCGCGGCCACGGCCAGTGGCCCTCGCCGCCCTTTTCCTTCTCGGCCAGACTCTTTTCGTCGATGTCGAGGATCACGATGCGGTCGTCGACGGTGCGCGGCATGGTCAGTTCGAGCCGCGTGTCGTAGACGATCGCCTCGAGCCGCCCGATCAGCGGCAACTCGATCCACTTGCCCGCGTGCAGCAGGAAAACGACGACCAGGATGAGGCCGAGACCGATGCGTACGGCGTGTTTTTTCAGGCTCTCCATCCGGCCGCCTCAGCAAGCATGGTCATGTGTCGCCTTGGAAAGTGTCGGCACCCGCCGGCGTCGCCCTCTGTGCGAATCATCGCCGGCCGCAGCCGAAAGATTGAGGGAAGCTAGCTGTTCTTGAGAAAAAATTCCATCTTGACGCCCGCCAGTTCGATCACGTCATGGTCATTCAACTGATGCGCCTGGGCGTCGAGCGGCTTGCCGTTGACGATCGGAAAATTGGCGCCCTCGACATGGGTGATGAAGTGCCCGTGCGGCCGGCGCGTGATCACCGCGACCTGCACGCCGGGCTTGCCGAGCGTGGTCAGGTTTTTCGTCAGTTCGAGTTCCTTACCGGCGTTCGGCCCGGTCAGAATCTGCACCGCGGCCATCTTCTCCGGCTGTTTGCCGAGGCTGGCCGGCGGATGGCTGGGGGAGGAAACGGTGGTCGTGGTATTGATCTGGGTATCGCCGAAGCCTCCCGCCCCCGGTGCTGCAGCCGCGCGCGGCACCGGACCACGCAGCACCATGGTTTTCTCGAAATCGGCCACCGACGCCTTGCCGGCCCCCTGGTCGGCGACGTATTTGAACTTGTACTTGCCGATTTCGATCACGTCATTGGTCTGCAGGATGTGTTTCTTGACCGGATTGCCGTTGACCAGGGTGCCGTTGGTGCTGCCGAGGTCTTCCAGAAACGAGTCGTTGAGTATTGTCACGATCACCGCGTGTTCGCCGCTGACCGCCAGATTGTCGACCTGGATGTCGTTGTGGGCTTTGCGGCCGATCGTGACGCGCTCCTTGTCGAGGGGCACCTCGCGGATCACCGCGTTGTCGAGACTCATGATTAGCTTCGCCATGGCAATCTTCCTGTCACCGTATTATCCAAACCAGGCCTTGAGCCTGGCAAACCAGCCACTGGGCACCGCATAATCTCCCAGCACCCGCACCAGAATCACCGAAATGTTGTCGCGCCCGCCGTTGTCATTGGCAAGCTGTATCAGTTGTTGCGCCGCCAGCGGCAGATTCGTCCTCAGCATGGACAGCGTATTGTGGATATCCTCGTCCTCGACCATGTCGCTCAGGCCGTCCGAACACAGCAGATAAATATCTCCCGGCTCGACTTCGTACGTGTGAACCTCGGTTTCGACCTCGGGATCGATGCCGACCGCGCGTGTCACCAGATTCTTGTTCTGGGAATAACGTGCCTGCTCCTTGCTTATCATGCCGCTGTCGATCTGTTCCTGCAACAACGAGTGGTCGCGCGTGACCTGCTCGAAACCGTCGCCGCGCAGCCGATACAGCCGCGAATCTCCGATATGGCCGATCGCCACGTGATTATCATAAAACAACGCGGCGACCAGCGTTGTGCCCATGCCCGCGTACTGCGGCTGGCTCTGGGCGGCCTGATAAATCGCGGCATTGGCCTTGCCTGCGCTGTCCCTGATCAGCGTGACCGCGAACGGGGTTCCCGACGCGTCCGCTTCGTTCGCCGAGGTGCCCGCCAGCGCTTCGCGCATCTCGCTGGTCAGCATTGCCACCGCGATCCCGCTCGCCACCTCGCCCGCGTTGTAGCCGCCCATCCCGTCGGCCAGCACCGCGAGCCCCAGTTCCCGGTCCGCCGCGATGCTGTCCTCGTTATGCGAACGCACCATGCCGGGATCGGTCGCGGTCACGACTTCGAGTGCGGCGCCCAGTTTCGTCGTCATGATGGCGGCTACAATCCGATATCGACCACATCCTGCTTGGGAGGAGCGTCGCCGCCGCTCCCCATGCACTCGCGGATCGCCTGCGCCATCTCGGCGCCGGTCTGATAGCGCTGATCGGGCTGTTTGGCCAGCGCCCGATCGATGATCGCGACCAGGCACGGCGGCAGGTTCGGGTTATAGCTCAGGATATCGGTCGGCGCGTCGTTGGCGATCTTGAACATCAGCTGCGCCATCGAATCGCCCTGGAACGGCAGATGGCCGCAGGCGAGCTGATACAGCGTGACGCCGAGCGAAAACAGATCGGAACGGCCCTCGATCTTGTGGCCGGCCAGTTGTTCGGGCGACATATAGCTGGGGGTGCCGAGCACCATGCCGGTCTTGGTCTTCGACGAATCGGTGATGCGCGCGATGCCGAAATCGGTAACCTTGACCGAATCGGATTCCGGTTCATACATGATGTTGGCCGGTTTGATGTCGCGATGCACGACGCTATTGGCATGCGCATAGGTGAGGGCATCGGCAACCCGCGCGATGATCGACATCACTTTCGGCAGCGGCAGCAGGTTGTCGGGCTTGATGTAGGGCGTCAGATCCTTGCCCTTCAGGAATTCCATCGCGATGTAAGCGAGGTCGTGCTCTTCGCCGGTGTCGTAGATCGTCACGATGTGCGGGTGGGCGAGGCGACCCGCGGTCTGCGCTTCGCGGAAGAAACGCTCCTTGACGTCCTCCAGTTCGTCGGCCTCGAACTCCTGCGACAGCGCCATCGTCTTGATCGCGACGACGCGGCCGATCTTCGGGTCCTTGCCCTGATAGACGACACCCATCGCGCCCTTGCCCAGTTCCTTCTCGACCTGGTAGCGGCCGAGCATCGGCTTTTCGCCGGCGTTCAGCATCATGGTACCGCCGGGATGGCCCGCTGCACCGCCGAGAATCACCGTCTCCGACATCACCTTCGAGCGCTGCGCGCGTTCCTGCACGTCGCGGAACTTCGGCGCCCATTCGGCGATGTACAGAAGCACCGACTCGGCTTTGTTGAACTGCCGCTTGCGTTCGAAATCGAGCGCGAGGTTGTAGAGCAGTTCGGCGGTGCGGTCTTCCTTCGGCAGCCGCCGCAGGTAATCGTAGGCGGCGTCAAGATTGCCGCGCCCTTGCTCGGCAAGACCGAGACTGCGATTGGTCACGATCAGGTCGGCATCGGCGACTTCCTTACTGCGCTCAGTGACCAGGAAACGCTTGGTGGTCAATGCCAGGTGTCCGACCAGCAGCAGCGTCGCCGCCGCCATCAGCTGGATCCACATCAGTTGCGTCGTCATCAGCACGAAATGCGCGATCATCAGCGCCGCGAAAATCGCCGCGGTGCAGATTGCGGCGCGGCCCGCCTTGAGCCGCGGCAACAGCGCGATCAGATAGGCGGCGACCAGGATAAACACGAGCTTGCTCACCCAGAAACCCCAACCTGGTTCGACGAAGAAATTTTCCTGCAGAATCGAGGATAAGCTATGTGCGAGCGCCAGTACTGGCGGAGTTGATGCCGATACCGGCGTCACCTGCGAAATGCCCACTCCCGTCGCAGTAGCCCCGATCAGCACAATCTTGTCCTGATACTTGGAGGCCGGGATCTTGCCGCTCAGGACTTCGGAAAAGGAATCTACGCTGAACGGGGGCTTGTCGCCCTTGTCAGCATAGAAAAAAGTGTGCATGCTGGTATCGGCGTCGGTCGTGATGTGCAACTTGTCGATTTGAACCTGTTTGCCGAGATCCACCTTGATATCGCCGACGTTGAGGTTATAGCTCTTGGTCGCCAGCAGCAACGCCATGGAGGGGAAGAATTTATCGTAATAACGTATCACCAAAGGCTCGGTGCGCACTGCGCCGTCCACGTCCGGCTTGGCATTCAGATGTCCGAGCCCGGCGGCAGCAGTGGAAAATTCCGGTATCGGATACAACGGCTCGACTCCCGACAGCGGCAGATTGTCGTTGTTCGCGCCCGCGACCTGCAGGCTGGATGCCAGCACGTAATCCGGCAAAGGATGGTCGGGATTACCCTGTGGCTCGCCCAATTTGAAAACCATCGGCAGAATGACATTGCCCGCGTTTTTGATGCTGGCCGCCAGCTTCTGGTCGGTATTCAGCGCGTCCTCGGCTTCGCCGAGCAGCGCATAAAACTGCTCGCCCTGCGCGCCATTTTTCAGCGACGACGCGCCGAACGCCTCCTTCAATTGCTTGATGTAGGCGAAACCGGGATCGATCTGGGGCTCGGTGAAAAACACCGAATAGCCGATGGTCTTGGCCTTGGCGCCGGCCAGCAGGTCGATCATCCTGGCGTGCACGTCGCGCGGCCACGGCCAGCGCCCGATGTTGGCGATGCTCTCGTCGTCGATCGCAATTACCGCGACACGATCCGACGGGGTACGCGAGGCCGCACGCACGCCCAGATCATAGGCCTTGCGTTCGAGGCTTTGGATCAGATCGCCACCGGAGGCAATCAGCAATACCAGCGTAACGACGGCCCCGAGAAACCAGTCGGACTTCCAAAACGCCGAGTTTTTCATCCCTTCCCGCTTTTTCTATATGTTATGGCAGGTTACCAGTATTGAATTATTCATTTTACGATATATGCTGTGAAAATATATGTTTTTTTTCACAATTTAACCAGAAACCCCTTTCGTTACAAGAGCCCCCTTCGTGGAGGAAGAGTGTCCCGCATAAAATCCGCAAGAGCAATTGCCGTGCCGGACGGTCTGCTGGCAGGCAAACCGCCCGGCCTGGCAGCCGTCCATTTCGCCGTGCCGGGCGTGATCTGCCGTAAATCCGCAATCGGATGCCGTTCTGCGCCGGCTATTTGACGATCAGCACCGGCAGCGGAGACAGATGGATCACCTGGGTGGCGACCGAACCGAGCAAGATGCCGGCCAACGAACCCAGCCCGCGCGCGCCCATGACGATCATTCTGCAGCCTTTTTCCTGCGCGCAACCGACAATGGTTTCGGCATGGGCGCCGATACAGATATGGTGGTGATAGCGCAGACCGGCGTCGTCGAGCCGTTTGCGCGCCGACACCAGCGCCGCCGTCCCTTCATCCTGATAGTAGTGGTCGAGTTCCTTGTGCCCGATGAACCGTCTGACGGCGCCGGATGCCACTGGCAACTGCACATTCAGCAGATGAATTTCGAGTTCGTCCTTGTATTGCGGAGCCTGCTCTGCCGCGAAATTTACCGCGCGCAACGCATTCTCCGACCCATCCACCGCTATCAGTATCGCGAACATTGCCGCCCCCATTCAATCACGGCCCCGCCGTTCCATCAGATCAACGATTTTTCCAGTTTCCGTGCGCGCCGCAAGCAGTTTCCCTGCAATGACCACCGCGACTGCGCCGGCAATGCCCGCCGCGGAAAATTCAAGCGGCCCCGGCATGATGTCCCTGAGCCAGTGTGCATTGCCCTCGACCCAGCCCGCAACCGCCGGATCGGTAATCAGCATTTCGCCGGCGATATAGCCGAGCAGACCGGCGCCCAGCGTGATGAGCAGCGGAAAACGGTCCATTACCTTGAGCACCAGCGTGCTGCTGAATACGATCAGCGGGATGCCGATCGCAACCCCCAGCACCAGCAGCACCAGATTGCCGTTGGCGGCGGCGACAACGCCGATCACGTTGTCGAGACTCATCACGAGGTCGGCGAACATGATGGTGCGGATCGTGGCGCCCAGATTGCCGCTGTCCTTGATCCCGGCGCTGCCATTCCCCGCGCCCGGCGTCAGCAGCTGGATCGCGATCCACAGCAGCAGCAGGCCGCCGACGATCTTGAGGAACGGCAGCTTCAGCAGTTCGACCGCGAGTATCATCAGCGCCACCCGCATCGCAATCGCAGCCGCGCTGCCCCAGATCACCGCCTGCTTTTTCTGTTTCGGCGGTAAAGAGCGCGCGGCCAGCGCGATCACCACGGCGTTGTCGCCGCTGAGCAGTAGGTTGATCCAGATGATCGCGAACAGACCGCCCCAGAATTCGGAAGTGGCTAGCATTTCCATGGCTAACGACCGCGCCGGCAAATCATCTCAGCTCGGCCCTGGTCAGCTTGCCCATTTCGGCCGGATTGCGGGTGATTTTGATCCCGCATTCTTCCATTACCGCGAGTTTTTCCGCGGCAGTGCCCTGACCGCCGGAGATGATCGCGCCGGCGTGCCCCATGCGCCTGCCTGGCGGCGCGGTCAGCCCGGCGATGAAGCCGACCACCGGTTTCTGCATGTGCGACTTGACCCAGCGCGCGCATTCTTCTTCATCCGCGCCGCCGATCTCGCCGACCATGACGACCGCTTCGGTGTGCGGATCATCGTTGAACATCTTCATCACGTCGAGGTGCTTCAGCCCGTTGACCGGGTCGCCGCCGATGCCGACGCAGCCCGACTGGCCAAGCCCCTGCTCCATCAACTGCCAGACCGCTTCGTAAGTCAGCGTGCCGGAGCGCGACACCACGCCAATCGGACCTTTTTTGTGGATGTAGCCGGGCATGATGCCGATCTTGATTTCATCCGGCGTAATGATGCCCGGACAGTTCGGCCCGATCAGCAGAGTGCGCCTGCCCTCCATCCGGTAACGGACGCGGATCATGTCGCGTACCGGAATGCCTTCGGTGATGCACACCACGAGGTCGAGTCCGGCATCGACCGCCTCGTCGATCGCCGCCGCCGCGAACAACGCCGGCACGTAGATCACCGACACCGTGGCGCCGGTCTGCTGCTTCGCCTCGCGCACCGTCGCGAACACCGGGATGCCTTCGAAGCTGTCGCCCGCCTTGTTCGGATTGACGCCGGCGACAAAGCAGTTTTCGCCGTTCGCATACTGGCGGCACAGCCGTGTATGGAACTGGCCGGTCCTGCCGGTGATGCCCTGCGTCATCACACGCGTGTTGCGGTCGATCAGGATGCTCATGGCGCCCCCCGGGTTGCGGCCACCGCCTTCTGCGCGGCGTCGGCCATGTTGGCCGCGGCGATCACCGGCAGCCCCGACGCGGCGAGAATTTTTTTGCCGGATTCGACATTGGTGCCCTCGAGCCGCACCACCAATGGCACGCGCAGACCGACCGCACGCGACGCCTCGACCAGCGCGGTCGCGATCAGGTCGCATTTGACAATGCCGCCGAAGATGTTGACCAGAATCGCCTTCAGTTGCGGGTTGCGCAGCATGATCTTGAACGCTTCTGTCACTTTCTCGGCCGAGGCGCCGCCGCCGACGTCGAGAAAATTGGCCGGGCTGCCGCCATAGACCTTGATGATGTCCATCGTCGCCATCGCCAGCCCGGCACCGTTGACCAGACAGCCGATGTCGCCGTCGAGCTGGATATACGACAGACCGTACTGCGACGCCTCGACCTCGGACGGATTTTCTTCATCGAAATCGCGCAACGCGGCGAGATCGGGATGGCGGAACAGCGCGTTCGGATCGAAACTGATCTTGGCATCGAGCGCGACGACATCGCCGCCGGCGGCCACCACCAGCGGATTGGTCTCGACCAGTGCCGCGTCGGTCGCGTCGAACGCGCGCCACAGCCCTTGCAACGCGGCGCGCGCCTTGCCAATCGATGCGTCGGGAACACCCGCCGCGCGCGCGGCCGTATCGGCCTCGCCGTCGCGCAGTCCGGCAAACGGGTCGATCAGTACCCGGTGGATCCGATCGGGCGTACGCGCCGCGGTTTCCTCGATCTCGACACCGCCCTCGCTGCTCGCCATCAGACACACGCGCTGGCGATTGCGGTCGACCGTCAGTCCGACGTAAATCTCCCGCTCGATGGCGACGCTTTCTTCGATCAACAACCACCGCACCGGCTGTCCCTGCGGGCCGGTCTGCGGCGTCTTCAGCCGCGCGCCCAGCAATTGCCGGGCGTGCTGCGCAACTTCGTCCAGCGACTTCGCCAGCTTGACGCCGCCGCCCTTGCCGCGGCCGCCGGCATGGATCTGAGCCTTGACCGCCCATGCCGCACCGCCCAGCCGACGTGCCGCGGCGACCGCCTCATCGACAGTCGTACATGGCATGCCGCGTGGCGTGGGCACGCCATAGTTGCGCAAGATCTCCTTTGCCTGGTATTCGTGAATTTTCATGGTTGCATCCGTCACGCACGGCGGCGTTGATGCAGGCCGGGCAGTATAACAACTCCATTCACACCTCCCTGTCGCGTACTGATTTCGAACGCCGGGAAAATGCGAGGCAAATGCCGACCGGGCATTGACAAATGCACGGAAAAACCGTTTTTGTGCGTTGCAGCACATTGGGTGCCGAGAACGCGATGGGCTAATAAAAACCGTCTCCAATGAAATGTTCCCGTTCGGAGAGCGGGGAAAAAAAAGCGCAACCCCGAAGGGTTGCGCTAAGTTTCCACCAAAGGAGGAGGATTTGGAGGAGTTGCGCCGGCACCTGAAAAGGCACCCAACGCAGTTTCATTATGCGTGAACAGGCCACTTCATGCAAGCATTTCTGCTGCTATGCAATAAATTTTTACAAAAAATAAACTTACATTTATTTTTCAATGGCATATTACGTTTTCTTGCGCTCACATCATTTTCCGGCCGGCGCTTTCTTGCCCCATGCCCGATCGACCGTGGCAGTCGCCTTGTCGTAAGCGCTGCGCGCCGCAGCTTCCCGCGTTTGCGCCGCCTCCAGCGCTTTCTTCGCGGCTGCGACACGCTGATCGCTTTCGTTCAGTTGCTGCCGCGCGGACTGATAGGCTGCGGTCGCCTGTTTGAATTCTTCTTCCGACCGCGCACGCTCGGCCTGTGCGTCCTGCCAGTCGTGATAGGCAGCACCCGCTTTCTGCTGCGCATCGAGCACTGCGTCCAGCGTCCGGCGGCCGTCTTCGACCGGGGCCTGCGCACAGACGATGCCGGCGCAGGCCCACGCGCCGAGCAGCCATCCGGACCGCGCGTTCACTTCGCGTCCGGCGCGCCGCCGTCGGTGCTGGCGCCGATCAGCGCATAACCGGGGCACCAGCGCACGAAGGCGGTGACCAGTAGCGGTACCCCGAGCAGCCCCCACCAGCGGGCGTTCCCTGGCAACACGAACAGCAGGCTCAGCAGCGCGAGCCCCGCCACTACACGAATGGCGCGATCTATTTTCCCGACGTTGGGTTGCATTTCCGCGTCCTCCTTCCTCCTGGTTGCGCGGCCCTCGCCAGCGCCGCCTGGCAAGCCTGCGCGAGTTGGTTTGCGGCGTCAAGCGGCCCGCCGAATAATTTCCGATCGCTGGTTCTGCTACGCTTACGGTTTTGCACCACAAAAACAGGCGAGGCAAATCATGGCCCAACAGGAGGCAAGAAACCCGGACTTTAAAATGGACGCCGGCGGCGTCTATCGCGAAGACATCTATACCGACCGTAAGGTCGGCACCATCCGCGTCATGCGGCCGGTCAAAAGCGACGGCACGGACGACGTCTCGCGCACCACGCTCTACGTCGGCGAAGCGCAGATTCTGACCCCGGTCGGCGCGCTGCCGGTTACGTTCGAAATCCAGGCGGTCACGCTCGATGAAGCGATCAAAAACTACGGCGCGGCCGCCAAGGAAGGCGTCGAGCACGCCGTCAAGGAACTGCAGGAGATGCGCCGGCAGGCAGCGTCTTCGATCGTGATCCCCCAGAGCGGCGGTCTGCCGCCGGGCGGCAAAATCCAGATGCCGTGACGTTGATACGATGACCGTCCGCATCGGCATCGACGTCGGCGGCACCAAGACCGAAATCATCGCGCTCGATGCCGGCGGCAACGCGCTGCTGCGCCGGCGCGAAGCGACGCCGGTCGACGATTATGCAGCGACACTGGCGCTGATCGCGCGTCTGGTGCACGAGGCGGAGACCGCGGTCGGCCCTGCGGCGAGCGTCGGCATCGGCACGCCCGGCGCGCCGTCGCCGACCACCGGTCTGATGCGCAACTCCAACTCGCGTTGCCTGAACGGCAAACTGTTCCAGCCCGACATCGAGCGCGCGCTCGGCCGCGAAGTGCGGCTCGCCAACGACGCCAACTGCTTCGCGCTGTCGGAGGCGGTGGACGGCGCCGGGCGCGGCGCCGCAGTCGTGTTCGGCGTGATCCTCGGCACCGGCGTCGGCGGCGGCATCGTCGTCGACGGCCGGGCGCTGACCGGCCCCAACGTCGCGGCCGGCGAATGGGGGCACAACCCGCTGCCGTGGGCGGAAGACCGCGAGCGTCCGGGCCCGCTCTGCTACTGCGGCAAGCACGGCTGCATCGAGACTTTCCTGTCGGGGCCCGGGCTCGCGCGCGACCACGAAAAATACTCTGATGCGCGCCTCACTGCGGACGAGATTACGCGCTGCGCGGCGGACGGCGACCCCGCCGCCGACGCCACGCTGCGCCGCTATGAAAATCGGCTGGCGCGGGCGCTGGCCTCGATCATCAACGTGCTCGATCCGGATGTCATCGTACTCGGCGGCGGCGTGTCCAACGTTGCGCGCCTTTACGATAACGTGCCGCAGCTATGGGGGCGCTGGGCGTTCACCGACATCGTGCGCACCCGGCTCGTGCGCAACGCGCACGGCGATTCGGGCGGCGTGCGCGGCGCCGCCTGGCTTTGATCGTTCGTCCGCGTCAGTCGGCTTCGCGCTCGACCGAGCAGCAATGCGCCGGCGGCGCCGGCTCGGCGATCAGGATCGCACCGGTCACCGGATTCGGACGGAACGTGGTGCAGCCCTTGAGACCGGATGCATAGGCGTCTTCGTACACCGATTTGAACGCATCGAAGCCGATATCCTCGGCGACGTTGACGGTCTTCGAGATCGCATTGTCCACATAGGGCTGCAACGCCGCCTGCAATGCGATCTGCGCCTGCGGCGCGATTCCGGTCGCGGTCACCAGCGCCGGCGGCAGCGCCTCCGCGTCGTGTTTCAGTTCGCGGTAGCGCCGGCACGCATAGTCGGCGACTTCGAGCGTCTGCACCTCGCCGCTGGCCAGTCGCGCGTTGCGCTGAAAGCGCGCCGCAAAAATCGGCTCGATGCCGCTCGACACGTTGTCCGCGAGCAGGCTGATGGTGCCGGCCGGCGCGATTGCCGTCAGGTGGCTGTTACGGATGCCGTGCGCTGCGATCGCGTCGCGGATGTCCGGCGGCAGCGCGCGCACGAACTCGCCGCGCAGATATGGGTCGGCGGCGAACAGCGGGAACGCGCCCTTTTCGCGCGCGGCCGCGACTGACGCGCGCCAGGCGCTGTGGCAGATCGTGCGCATCGCCTGCGCGGCGACATCGCGCGCCTGCGCGCTGTCGTAGCGCACGCCGAGCATCAGCAATGCATCGGCGAGCCCGGTGATGCCGAGCCCGATGCGGCGCGATGAGCGCGCGGTGTCGCGCTGCGCCGGCAGCGGAAAATTCGCGACCTCGTAGACATTGTCGAGCAGCCGCGCCGCGACCGCCGCGGTGTCCGCGATTGTGTCGAGGTCGAGCCGCGCCCGTGGTGTGAATGGTTCGCGCACGAACTGCGTCAGATTGATCGAACCGAGATCGCACGCGCCGTACGGTGGCAACGGAATCTCGCCGCACGGATTGGTCGCGCTGATGCGTTCGCAGTAATACAGGTTGTCGAGACGCTGCACGCGGTCGATGAAAATCACGCCCGGCTCGGCGTAGTCGTAGTTCGCGCGCATGATCGCATCCCACAGCGCACGGGCGCGCACGCGGCGCAGCACCGTGCATGCGCGCGGGTTGGACGCGCCCGGCCATTCGCGCATGACCGTTTCGGCGCCGGCCTCGGCGAGCGGAAACACCAGCGGCCACTCGGCGTCGTGCCCGACCGCGTCCATGAAATCGTCGGTGACCAGCACCGACAGGTTGAAATGCCGCAGTTCGCCGGCCGCGTGCTTGGCCGCGATGAAGTCCTCGATGTCGGGATGGTCGCAGCGCAGCGTCGCCATCATCGCACCGCGCCGCGCGCCGGTCGACAGGATCGTCGCACACATCGCGTCCCAGATTCGCATGAACGATACCGGACCCGACGCGACGACGCCTGAATTGCGCGCGGGGATCCCTCCCGGCCGCAACGTCGAAAAATCGTAACCGACGCCGCCGCCCTGCTGCATCGTCAGCGCGCCCTCCTTGAGGCCGTCGAAAATGCCGTCGAGCGAATCGTCGAGCTCGCCCATCACGAAGCAGTTGAACAGCGTCACGCGCTGCGCAGTGCCGGCGCCAGCCAGGATGCGCCCGCCCGGCAGAAAGCGGAAGTTTTCGAGGGTCGCGTAAAAGCGCTGCTCCCACTCGGCGCGCTGCGCCGGCACCTCGGCCTGCGCCAGCGCGTGCGCAACGCGGCGCCAGGTATCGGCGACAGTGCGCTCGGCTTTGCCATCGTCGGTATAGCGCCGGTACTTGGCGCGCCACGTCAACGTACCGATACCAGGGCACTCTTCGTCGGTAGCAGTTTCATCCATGATGAAACGGTAGCGCGGCGGCGTGCGTGCGGCAAGCGCTGCGCGCAAACAGCGGCAAGGCCTCTTCGTGAATTCTCCGGCGATCCCGGACAGTAGCTCCAAGCGCCTTAAGGAAGCGTGGCAGCCCCCCCCGACGTCGCCGCCAGCCCGAAAGGCCTGAGGCAACCATCATCAACCTGCTTGAGCCGGTGATTCGAGGCCTTAGGAGCCCGGACAACGGCCTTTTTTATTTACAAAATGAAACGGTTTCGCCAATAAGCCATTGTTTATTGGCCGCGATGCAATTGTCATCTTTTTCTTACAATTTCTTCAGAAAAAACCCTCTCACCCCCTTGCGCCAGTTAGTGGAATAATGAACAACCAAAAATGGAATTGAGAGACATGAACGGCATCGACAGAGCAGTGGCCCGATGGGGAATAACGTTGATTTTGGCGACGTTAGCCGGCGCAGCAACGGCGACGCCGAACGCCGGGAGCGACCAGAACGCGGCGGCGCCCAACGGCAAATACCGGGTCAAGGCTGAATACGGCGGTACCACGCTGCAAAAAACCGTCTGGGTCCGCAACGGAAAACACACCGATGTCGTTTTCCTGTGGCCGCCGCAAGCGGGGGCTGAATGAGCTGAATTTGTTCCGGGGTTGCCATTTGCTCTGATAATGCTTTTTGAGAGGGCTAAAAAATGAAGATCGCCGTCGAAAAATTTCTCGCTATTTCCGTATGCCTGCTCGCCGCGGCGATGATGGGCGGCTGCGCCACGTCCGGCGTCAAGGAAAACGCCCAGATCGATGTAGGCGGTGTGATGGAGGTGCCTGAAGTCCGGACTCAGGCGACCGGACGCGCCGACCTCGACTTCGGCGAAGGCGGCTGGGTGACCGGCACCGTGACGCTCCACGGCATCGCGGCGACCTCGGTCGACATCAGCGAAGGAGCGGTCGGCGTCAATGGGCCGGTAATCATCAACCTGGTTCAAGTCTCGGACAATGTTTGGGCGGTGCCGTACGGAGCCAGGCTGACACCCAGCCAGTACGCAAGCTTCCGGGCCGCGGGCCTGTACATCAACGTGCACAGCGCCGCCTATCCCGCGGGCGAAATCCGCGGACAGATCAACGCCGGCATCTGCCGCTTCGCGGCCCAGCCGGTCGTCGAGGCTCCTCCGCCACCGCCGCCACCGCCCCTGCCACCGCAAAAACTGACGCTGTCGGCAGACGCGCTGTTTGATTTCGACAAGGCAACGCTCAAGCCGGAAGGCCGGAGCAAGCTTGACGCTTTCGCCAGCAGTCTGGACGGCGCCAGTTACGACACGATCTCGGTGGTCGGCTATACCGATCGACTCGGCTCAGATACCTACAACAAAAAGCTGTCGGTCAAACGGGCCAACGCGGTCAAGGATTATCTGGCCGGCAAAGGCATCGCTGCCGACCGCATACATGCCGAGGGCAGGGGCAAGAGCGATCCGGTCACCGGCAACACCTGCACCGGCACGCGCCAGAAATTGATCGCCTGCCTGCAGCCCGACCGGCGAGTGGAAATCGAAGTTCAGGCGGTAAAGCAGCAGCAAGGCCAGTAAAACACTCGAAGGACCCGCTATCCGGCAGAGATCGTTCATTTATTTTATTCTTTCAGAAAAGACCGTCATGAGCACGGGTATCGCGAAATGTTTCAACAACGCCAAGGGCTTCGGCTTCATCATGCCCGACGGCGGCGGCAGGGACCTCTTTGCGCACTTCTCGACGATTCAGAGCAGCGGCTTCAAGAGCCTCAAGGAAGCGCAGAAGATGGCCTTCGATGTAGTGAGCGGCGCAAGGGGCCCGAAAGCGACCAATATCAGGCCGCTCTGACCGGCAATTCGGTGAAACAGTCTGCGCGCGGGTGAGATCTTGATTCTGTGCAATCAAGTCAGTCTTTGCGGCCCGCCGCCGCGCCAGTGCTTGATGACCAGCCAGGCGCCGAGCATGCCGCCGAGATGCGCGAAATGCGCGACGCTGGCCTGCGCACCGGTGACGCCGAGAAAAAGTTCGAGCGCGCCGTAGACGATCACCAGCGTGCGCGCCCGCATCGGGATCGGCGGGATCACCAGCATCACCATCCGGTTCGGAAAATAATAGCCGTAGGCAAGCAGCAGACCGAACACGCCGCCCGACGCGCCGAGCGTCGGATAGGGCTCGCCGCCGGCGAGCGCGGCAACCGCAAGCTGCGTGAGCGCGGCGGTGATCACCGATGCGAAGTAGAGGTTGAAATAACGCTTGGCGCCGATCAGCAGCTCGACCTGTCCGCCGAACATGAACAGCGCGAACATGTTGAAGAAGATGTGTTCGAACCCGCCGTGCAGGAAGCTGTAGGTGACGATCTGCCACGGCTGGAAGCCGAGCGTGCCGGACGATTGCGGCGTGCCGATCGGCCACAGCGCGAAATTCATGATCAGGGAGTCGCCGAGCTGAGACTCGGCGAAAAACACCAGAACGTTGATGATGATCAGGGCGCGCGTGACGGTCGGCAGCATCGGTTCAGTCCTTGAAGTCGAACGGGTACAGCTGTCCGCCGGAAAACAGGACCGCCGCCTGCACGCGTTTGCCCGGCTGCAAACGGCGCACCGCTTCGCGGTAGACGGCGAGCTGCGCGCGGTACGGCTCCGCGGCGGCGGCCACCGCGTCCGCTCCCGCCGCCGCGGGCAGCACATCGGTCTTGTAGTCGAGCACCCACCATTCGTCGGTGAACTCGACGAGGCGGTCGATGCGCTGCACGCGCCCTTCGGCGTCGATCACCGGCGCTTCGTTCAGCGCGCGCACATGACGTTGGGCGTCGAAAAAGCGCGCGAGTTCAGTCCGCGCGAGCAGATTGTGCGCCTGTTCCCACGCGGCTGTCATGTCGCGCTGGTCAAAGCCCTGCGCGCCGAGTTCGCGCAGCGCGGCGGCGCGCGCGAGCGCGGGATCCGCCGCCAGCCGCTCCATCAGCGCGTGGAACAGCACGCCGTAGCGCGCGCCGCGACCGGCCACGACGGCCTCGCGCACGCCGGTCGGCAGCGGGCGCAGCAATTCGGGCGGCGGTTCGGCGGCGGCCCCGATATCGACTGCGTGCGCCGCGGCGGCAGCGGCAGCGGGCTGCACGGGCTCAAGCGCTGCGCCGAGCACGAGTACATCCGCGCTTCCGCTCTCCTCCGCGCCGGCGCGCGCCAGCGCGGCGCGCAGGCTTACATACCACGAATCGCCGGCGCCGCGCCCGTCGCAGCCGCTGACCAGCAGCGCCTGCCGCGCGCGCGTCATTGCAACGTAGAGCAGGTTCCAGTCCTCGCGCTCGGCGTGCGCGGCGTCTTCCTGCAGCTGCCGGCGCTGCGCCGCCGACAGCTCGTCCTGCCGTGCGCGCAGTGAAATCTGCCGCGGCGCGGCGGCAGCGACCGGCCAATCGACGAGCGTGGCGTAAGCCTCGGTGCGGTCGCCGCCCGCCGCGCAGTCGAGCAGCCACACCACCGGCGCTTCGAGTCCCTTCGCGCCGTGAATGGTATGGATGCGCACCGCATCGGCGGCATCGCCGACCGCGCCTTCATCGGGCGCTTCCTCGTCGGGCGCGTCGCGCATGTCGCGCAGTTCGTCGAGAAAGCGCGGCAGGCTCGGATAGCGGCCGGAGTCGACGTCGAGCGCGTGCTGCATGAACGCGCGCAGATTGGCGGAGACCGTCGCGCGCAGCGCCGCCGGCGCCGATGCCTCATAACGGCGCAGCGCGTCGCCTTCGAAATAGATGCGGTCGAGCTGGTCGTGCACCGGCAGCGTGCCGGCGCGCGCCAGCCACGCTTCGAGCAGGTGGTGGGCGCGCGCCAACGCCGGCGAAGCATCGTTGCGCGCGATCATCTGCAATCGCTGCCACCAGCTTTCCCCTTCCGCCTGCGCCAGCGCGATCAGGTCGTCGTCGCTGCAGCCGAACAGCGGCGAGCGCAGCGCATGCGCGAGGCTGAGGTCGGCAAACGGCGACACCAGGAATTCGAGCAGCGCCGCCATGTCGCGCGCTTCGAGCGTGTCGAACAGTCCACCCTGGCGCGAGGTCAGAAACGGAATGCCGGCGTGGCGCAGCGCGCGTTCGTAGATCGCGAGATGGGTGCGCCGCCGCACCAGTACCATCACGTCGCGCCAGCGCACGGCGCGCCCGCGTGCGCCGTGCGGATCATCGCGGATTTCCCAGCGGCCGACGATGGCGCGCAGGCGTGCGACCAGTTGCGCAGCTTCGCGCTCGCGGCGCAGGTCTTCCTCGACGGCGCGCGGGATCGTCAGCGGATCGCGCAACGCAAGTTCGTCGACCGTCGGCAGCGGGGCAGCATCCGCCGCCGCCAGCGGCAGCACCTCGACGCGGCCGGGCAGACCGCCGTAATGCGCGGTGTGTTCGCTGAAGCCCTGGAACGCGGCTTCGGCCTCGAACACGCGGTTGACCGCGGCGATGATCACGGGCGCGCAGCGCCGCGACTCGTTCTGGAACAGCACCTGCGCATCGAAATGGCGGCACAGGTATTCGCCCGCTTCGCTGAACAGCCGCGGCTCGGCGCGGCGGAAACGGTAGATCGACTGCTTGGGATCGCCGACCAGGAACACCACCGGCCGCGCGTCGGCGTCGGCCGCGGCGTCGAACCACGACTTCAGCGTCAGCCATTGCAGCGGATTGGTATCCTGGAATTCGTCGACCAGGATATGGCGATAGCGGCTGTCGAGCTTGCACTGAAGATAGGCGGCGTGGTCGCCGCCCGACAACAGCTCGAACGCGCGCGACTCGATGTCGGCGTAGTCGATGACCCGCCGTTCGCGCTTGACCTCGTCGTAGGCGGCGAGCAGCGCGGCGCCGCAATGCAGCGCCGCTTCGTTGAAGCGATAAGCGCGCTGGTCGGCGAGCTGGCGCAGCGCCTGCCCGACGCGCATGGCCAGCCGCTCGTGCAGCGCGAGGAAGCGCGCTTCGCCGTCGGTGCCAAGCCGTTTCTGCTGCGCTGCACCCGGCTTGCGCACGCGCGGCTCCTGGCCGCCGGTGAACAGCGCGTCGCGGATCGCCGCAAAGCGCGCCGCCGCATCCGGTGCGGCGCGCAACGCCGCGGCGAATTGCTGATCCCTGGCGATGTTTCTGCCCAGTCCATCGGCGAATTCTTCGACCTCGGCGACGAAGGCGCGGTCCGCGAGCAGCGCTCCGACGACATCGAAATCGGGCGGCGTTTCCAGGTCGCGCGCGAATTCGGCGAGCGCGAACGCGACCGCGGCGTCGCCCTCGCGTACGTCGACGAAGACGCGCCATTCACCGCGCCGTTGCAGGAAACTGACGAGCAGCCGGCGCGTATTGTCGAGCCCGTAGTCGTGGAACAGCAGTTCGAGGCCGCGCGCCGCTGGCGTGCCGCTGCCTCGCTGCAGCTGCTGCGCAAAGCGCTGCCATGCTTCGTCGATCAGCGCCGACATACGCTCGGCGAGTGCAACATCGCCGAGCGCACCGGCATCGAGCGGCGCGCGCTTCAGCAATTGCAGGAACCATGCATGGAAGGTCGCGATCGTGAGCGGCGGCTGCGCGGTCAGGAAAGTTTCGTAAAGGCCGCGCGCGCGCGCCTGCAGCACATCAAGCTCGTGTTCGGGCACCGCGCGCGCGTGCAGGAAATCGCGCACCCAGCCGTCGTCCTTCACGGCCAGATCCTCGAGCCAGTCGCGCAGGCGCGCCGCCATTTCCTGCGCGGCCTTGCGCGTGAAAGTGATGGCGAGGATCTGCGACGGCGCGACGCCGGCCAGCAGCAGCCGCACGATGCGCGACACCAGCAGCCAGGTCTTGCCGCTGCCGGCGCACGCCTCGACCACCACCGAGCGCGCCGGGTCGAGCGCGGCGCGGTTGAATTCCTCGAGCTCGAATCCGCTCATCGTGGCCTCATTTCCAACTCATTTCCAGTAATCGAGACGGCACAGGCCGCGCATCTCGCAGTATGTGCAGACCTGTTCCGCGCCGTTGGCCGGCAGCGGCGCGCCGCCGTGCAGCGCATCGAACATCGCCGCAAGCCGCACGCGCGCCGCCTGCGCCAGCGGCGCGATGTCCTGCTTCAGCGGCACCTCGGTCACACCGTCGCGCTCGATCGACAGGAACAGCGCGGCGGCGACCGGTACGCCCCACAGCAACGCGTAGACCGGCAACTGCACATCCTCGCCGGGTGCGGCGAGCGCTTCTTTGAGCGCCGGCGCACGCCGCGTTTTGTAGTCGATCACCGCGGCCGCGCCCTCCTCATTGCAATCCACGCGGTCGAGCTGGCCGCGCAGCATCAGCGTGTGCCCGGCCGGCGTCGTGATCGCGATTTCCTTTTCGGCTTCGCCCGTGATGAAGCGCCAGCCGGCGGCTTCGCGCGCGCGCTGCCAGTCGAGATAATCGGGAATCAGCGCCTGCCAGCGTGCCAGCCATGCGCGGTCGAGATAATTGGCGACGACCGCGTCGCGGAATTCGTGTTCGGAAATTTCGTTCAGCGCGCGCAGCGCGTCCTCCGGCGCCAGTTCAGCGACGCGCGGATATTTCCTGTGAAAACGCGCGAGCGCGCGGTGCACGCGCTGGCCGTAGTCGGACTTCTCGATCTCCTCCTGCACCTCGTCGAGCTCATCGAGGCCGAGCAGATGGCGCGCGTAGTACTGGTACGGGCAGGCGATCAGTGCGTTGTAGCCGCTCGCCGAAATTTTCTCCGGCAGCAGTGTCGCCGGTGCGCGCGGCGCGGGCTGCGCGCTCGGCGCCGGCGGTGGAACGGAAGCGGACGGCGGCGTCACCTGCGCATGCGGCGCACGCGCGGCCAGCGCCGAATCATCGAGCCCGCGTCCCCACGCCAGATGATGCAGCGTGTCGAGCCGCTGCAACAGCGGCGACAGCAGATTGGCCTCACCGTCAACGGTGCGCTGCCGGGTGACCGTCAGTTCGCCGCTCATCGCGATCAGCGCGGCGAACTGCTCTTCGATCTCGCGCAGCGCATCGGCGCGGGTCGGCAGGCCGAGTTCGGCGCGCACGCCCTGATTGAAGAACAGCGCGGCCGGATCGGGGCCGGGCAGGTGCGCAGCGTCACCGCCGGCGACCAGCACCGCGTCGAAACGGCGCAGCCGCGTCGCAGCGAGATGGGTGAACACGACCGGGCTGTCGATCGCGCGGTCGCGGAAAGTCGCATCCTCAAGCCGGCGCGCCAGCCAGCGCCGCCATTCGGCGAACGGCATCGTGAGTGTATCGCCCGCGAGCTCGCGCTCGAGCGCGTCGAGCAGTTCGAGCAACTGGCTGCCGGCGGCGTCGGCCTCGAAGCCGGCGGCGGCGCCGAGCGCGGCGAGCGCCTCGCGCAGCGCGGCAAGCCAGCGCACCAGCGTTGCGCGGCCGCGGCCGAACGCGCGGCCCGCCGTGATCACGCGTTCCATCAGCGCCTGCGCTTCGGCGTCGCCGGCGCGCACCGCAAGTTCGCGGAACGCGCCGAGTCCGGCGACCGCGCCGTGCCGGCGCACCAGTTGCTCGAAACGCGCGACCGCCGCGCGGCGCGCGGTGGGCGGCAGGTCATCGAAAGCGAATGGCGATTTCATCAGGTCGAGCAGGTCGCGGTGATAGCCGTCGCCGGCGACGACGTCGAGCAGGCGGCCGACCACGGTCGCCGCGCTGGTGGTCGAGAATGCCCAGCCCGCTTCGTCTTTGACCAGCACCTGCGCGCGCTCGAGCAGCGCGCGCGCGCGGCGCGCAACGACGCGGTCCTGCACCACGACAGCAATCGATCGCCTGCCCGCGAGCAGCCATTCGCGTACCGCGGTATCGATCGCCTGCGCTTCGGCCTCGGCATGCGCGCAGCCGACGATGCGCAGCCGGCCGGCGAGCGGACTGTCGGGGACGATCTCGCGCAGCGCGTGCGCGCGCGCCGGCAGCGCCAGCTCGACCGCCGGCGGCCACGCCGCGTGCAGCGTCTGCGCGAGCGGATCGCCGGCCGCGCGGTCGCCTTCGAACGCGATAACCGGCGCGCGCTCGGCGTAGCGGTCGAAAAATTCGCGCTCGCCCGGCGCCAGCCGTTCCAGGCCGATCGCATACAGCGGCAGTGTCGCCTGCCGCGCCAGCGCGGCGAGCCGCAGCGCATGTACGGCCTCGGGGTCGGCGGCGCCGGCGCCGGCGAACGCACGCCACAGCTCGTGCACGACGCGCGCTTCAAATGACAGCGCATGGCCGGCGCGCGCGCGGTAGGCGGATTCGATGCGGCGCGTGAAATCGTCGAGCGTTTCCGGCAGCGCAACGCGCCAGCGCGTCAGCTCGTCGAACAGCGCGGCGAGTTCGGCGGCGATTGCCCAGCGGTCGCCGTGCGCAAACCAGTGGCGCCGGTCGAGCGCCGCGTACAGCATCGCCTCGCGCGCGGCCGGCGCGACTGCCTGAGCTTCGATCGGGATCTGCGCGGCCCACGCGACGAGCGTGGTGATGCGCGGCAGCAGCACGACCGGCATTTGCGCCGCGGCGTACAGCGCCTGCGCAATCGCGGCCGCGGCATGGAGGTCGGGAACGAGGATGACGCAGCGCGTCAGATCGGGCAATTCGGCGCGGCGGTCGGCAATGATGTGATGCGCGGCGCGCGCCGGCAGCTCGGCCACCGGAAACGGATGGCGGACAACCCCGGCCGGCCGGTCGCCCATGGTGAATTACGCCGCAGCCAAGAGCAAAGCGCCCGCGTTATTTCTCCAGCAGATGCTTTTTTTCCTTCGTTTTGGCCCACTCATCGGCGTCGGGAGGCGCGGGTTTCTTCTCGATGATCGGCTGCCACACCTTGGACAGCTCGGCGTTCAACTTGATGAAATCGATCTGTCCCTGCGGCACGTCGTCTTCGGCCATGATCGCCTCGACCGGACATTCGGCGACGCACAGCGTGCAATCAATGCATTCGTCGGGGTCAATGACCAGCATGTTCGGACCTTCGCGGAAACAATCGACGGGACAGACATCGACGCAGTCGGTGTATTTGCATTTGATACAGGTTTCAGTAACGACGTAAGTCATGGTAATCCCTTGGCCAATTTCATCTTTTGGCAAAATCGAAAGCCGTGCATTTTAGCAGAAACCCGCGGTCCCGAATCACGGCCGCGAATAGCTTGCTTCCCAAGATGTGGAATTTTGAGTTAGGATATAAGCGCATAAGTTCTGCGACGCCGATTCGCGGCGTTGTTCCCCAAAATTCTGGAACGACCGGAGAAGCTTTCATGAGCGAGCACATTCATCACGTGACCGACGACACTTTCGAATCCGAGGTGCTGCAGTCCAGCGACCCGGTGCTGGTCGACTACTGGGCCGAATGGTGCGGCCCGTGCAAGGCGATCGCGCCGGTGCTCGACCAGGTCGCCAGGGAATACCACGGTCGGCTGAAAATCGCCAAACTCAACATCGACGACAACCAGGACACGCCGGCCAAGTACGGCGTGCGCGGCATCCCGACGCTGATGCTGTTCCGCAACGGCAATGTCGAAGCCGCCAAGATCGGCGCGCTCTCCAAGTCACAGTTGACCGCGTTCATCGACAGCCACATTTGATTGACAGCCTCTATCGAACCGATTAATCTCCCTTCCGCAGTTTCCGGCCCGGTTTTAAACTACAGCAACGGCAGGCCGCGCGGGCGCCCCGGCATTTCTTTCCGTTTCTCCCGATTGTTTGTGGTTTTCCCGTGCGACATGATTAACCCCTGAGCCGCAATTCTATGCATTTATCCGAACTCAAAAACCTCCACGTCACCGAACTGGTGGAAATGGCCGCCAAGAACGAAATCGAGGGCGCCAACCGCCTGCGCAAGCAGGAACTGATCTTCGCGCTGCTGCGCAACCGCGCCAAGAAAGGCGAATCGATCTTCGGCGAAGGCACGCTCGAAGTATTGCCCGACGGCTTCGGCTTCCTGCGCTCGCCCGATACTTCGTATCTGGCCGGCACCGACGACATTTACGTCAGTCCGTCGCAGATCCGCCGCTTCAACCTGCACACCGGCGATTCGATCCAGGGCGAAATCCGCACGCCGAAGGACGGCGAACGTTACTTCGCGCTGGTCAAGGTGGACAAGGTCAACGACGAGCCGCCGGAAAATGCGAAGAACAAAATCCTCTTTGAAAACCTGACTCCGTATCACCCGACCGAACACCTCAAGCTCGAACGCGACATCAAGGCCGAGGAAAACCTGACCGGCCGCATCATCGACATCATCGCGCCGATCGGCAAGGGCCAGCGCGGCCTGATCGTATCGCCGCCGAAGGCCGGCAAGACGGTGCTGATGCAGCACATTGCGCACGCGATCACGACCAACTATCCGGACGTGGTGCTGATCGTGCTGCTGATCGACGAGCGTCCTGAGGAAGTCACCGAAATGCAGCGCTCGGTCAAGGGCGAAGTCGTGTCATCGACGTTCGACGAGCCGGCGCAGCGTCACGTGCAGGTCGCCGAGATGGTGATCGAGAAGGCGAAGCGCTTGGTCGAGCACAAGAAGGACGTGGTGATCCTGCTCGACTCGATCACGCGGCTGGCGCGCGCCTACAACACGGTGGTGCCGGCTTCCGGCAAAGTGCTGACCGGCGGCGTTGACGCCAACGCGCTGCAGCGGCCGAAGCGCTTTTTCGGCGCGGCGCGCAACATGGAGGAAGGCGGCAGCCTGACGATCCTGGCGACTGCATTGATCGACACCGGCAGCCGGATGGACGACGTGATCTACGAAGAGTTCAAGGGTACCGGCAACATGGAGATCCACCTCGACCGGCGCATGTACGAAAAGCGCATCTTCCCGGCGATCAACGTCAACCGCTCCGGCACGCGCCGCGAGGAGCTGCTGATCAAGCCGGAAATCCTGCAGAAGATCTGGGTGCTGCGCAAGCTGTTGTATCCGATGGACGAGCTCGAGGCGACCGAATTCCTGGTCGACAAGCTGCGCGCGACCAAGAACAACGCGGATTTCTTCGACTCGATGCGTCGCGGCTGACGGTGGCTTGCCAGCTCGTGTCCGCTGGAGGATAATCGCGCCTTTTCGCAAAACGGCATTGCTGCAAGGATCCGCCATGAAAGAGAAAATCCATCCCGAATACCAGGAAATCACCGTCGTCTGCAGTTGCGGCAACAAGTTCAAGACGCGCTCGACGCTCGGCCGCGACCTGCACATCGAAGTGTGCTCGGAGTGCCACCCGTTCTATACCGGCAAGCAGAAGATCGTCGACACCGCCGGCCGCGTCGAACGCTTCAAGCAGAAATACCAGCGCAAACCGACTGCCAAGGGCAAAAGCGCCGCGGTCTGACACGCGGCTTGCTATGGGAAAGGCGGCTGAGGCCGCCTTTTTTATTGGCGCACTTGACTTCGCCGCAGGTGCCGCCCACGCTACCCGGCACAATGGATACCGAAGACCTGCGCACGGCAGTCGAACTGGCGCTGGCCGGCGACTGGGACCGCGCGCACCGGATCGTGCAGCAGGACGAGGACGATCCGGTTGCCTGCCGACTCCACGCGGTGCTGCATCGGATCGAGAGCGATCACGGCAACGCCCGCTATTGGTACGGACGTGCGCGGCGCGCGCCGCCCGCAGGGCAGACGCCGGAAGATGAACTGCGGGAGATTCTCTCCGGCTTGAGCTAAAATCCGCGTCACGGACGTCCTGCAAAAAGCAGCACCTGGCTTGTGACGGACCCGGTTTCCGACAATGAATGATGTCCTCTTAACGCTGCCGTTCACGGACTGGACACCGGCCGTCGGTCCGCAACTGGCGGCGCAGGCGACCGCCGCGCTGGAACGCGGCGGCATCCTGTTCCTGCCGCAACTCGCATTCGAAACGGCGCCGGAGGAACGGCGGCTCATCGATCCGCGATGGCTGGACGGCAAGGCCAAAAACATCAGCTACGACGCGCGCAACTCCGAGATCCGGCACACCTCCGCCGCCGACGGCGATCGCGCCGCGCTCGCCGCGCTGCTGGCGCGTTTCTCGCGCCAGGCACGCACGTTGCTGCTTGCGCTGTGCCCGCATTATTCGGCTGCGCTCGAATGGGGACTGACCAGCTTTCGGCCGGCTGCGGTCGAAGGCCGTCCGAGCTCGGACAAAAAAGACGACTCGCGCCTGCATATCGACGCCTTCGCCTCGCGTCCGAACCAGGGTCGGCGCATCCTGCGCATGTTCTGCAACCTCAATCCGCGCGGCGAACCGCGCGCGTGGAACGTCGGCGAACCGTTCGAAGACATGGCGCGCCGCTTCCGCGACCGCGTTCCGCCGCAGTGGCCGGGCAGTGCGCAGCTGCTGGCCGCGTTCGGCATCACCAGGGGCCGCCGCAGCGCCTACGACCATATCATGCTCAACCTGCACGACCGGGCCAAACTCGACTTCGAGTACCAGCGAAGCTCACCCAGACAGGGCATCGAGTTTCCGGCCGGCTCCACCTGGATCGTCTATACCGACCGCGTGATGCACGCGGCGCTGCGTGGCCAGTTCATGCTCGAACAGACGTTCTATCTGCCGGTCGCCGCAATGCAGGAAGAACGCTACGCGCCGCTGCGTGTACTTGAACAGTTGTGGCAACGGCCGCTGGCATGAAACCGGATTTTCCCCCGCAGTGATGACGGCGGACGGCGATACTGCGGCGGCGCGCGCAACGCTTCCGCTCTGGGGGGTGTGCGTGCTGGCGGCGGCGTGGATCCTGCCCGGGCTGGTCGGCCACGATCCGTGGAAACCCGACGAAGCCTACACGTTCGGCATCGTCTACCACGAACTGCACGGCGGCGACTGGGTGGTGCCGGAGCTGGCCCAGGAACCGTTCATGGAAAAGCCGCCGCTCTATTATCTGAGCGCGGCCGCTGTCGCCGCGCTGTTGTCGCCCGTCCTGCCGCTGCACGATGCGGCGCGGCTGGCGACCGGCGTCTACATGGCGCTCACCTTTCTGTTCACCGGGCTTGCCGCGCGCGAACTTTACGGCCGCGGCTACGGACGTATCGCGGTGCTGACGCTGCTCGGCTGTATCGGGCTGGTCGTGCGCTGTCATCAACTGATTACCGACATCTCGCTGCTGACCGGCTTCGCGATCGGGTTTTATGGCCTCGCGCTGGCGTTGCGGCGGCCGCTGCCCGGCGGATTCTGGCTCGGCACCGGCGTCGGCATCGGTTTCATGTCGAAAGGCCTGCTGGCGCCGGGGGTGTTCGGCGTCATCGCACTGCTGCTGTCGCTGCTGCCGGCATGGCGCACCCGCAGTCACCTGCTGTCCCTAGCGGCGGCCGCCCTCGCCTGTGCGCCGTGGCTGATGATCTGGCCGCTGGCCCTGTACCGGCGGTCGCCGGCGCTGTTCGACGAGTGGTTCTGGACCAACAACTTTGGCCGCTTTCTCGGCACCAACGATCTGGGGCCGCGCGCCGAACACTCCTTTTATCTGAACATTCTGCCGTGGTACGCGCTGCCGGCACTGCCGCTCGCGGCCTGGGTGTTGTGGCGTACGCGCGGCCGCTGGCTCGAACCGAAAATTGCGCTGCCGCTGGCCGCCTTTCTGGTGCTGTTTACGGTGCTGTCGGCATCGGCCGACGCACGCGAACTGTACGCGCTGCCGATGCTGCTGCCGCTGACGCTGCTGGCGACGCCGGCGACCGACACGCTGCGGCGCGGCGCGGCCAATCTGATTTACTGGTTCAGCGTGATGAGCGGCTGGTTCTTCGTGTTCGTCGCGTGGTTCTACTGGACCGCGCTTGAGTTCGGCGTGCCAGCCGATCTGCACGCGCATCTGCACGAAATGCAGCCGGGATACATGCCCGGCTTCAAATGGCTGCCGTTCGCATTCGGCATGTTCTACACAATCGCCTGGATCGTGCTGCTGCTGCAGCTCAAGCGCGGTCCGCGCCGGCCGGTCATCGCATGGGCAGCCGCGGTCACCGTGCTGTGGGGGCTGGCGGCGACGCTGTTCGTCGGCTGGGTCGACGCCGGCAAGAGTTACCGCTCGATGATCGCCGGCATGCAGAAAGCGCTGCCGGCGCGCTACCGCTGCATCGAAAGCCGCGATCTCGGCGAACCACAGCGCGCGATGCTCGAATATTTCGCCGGCATCATCACCTACCGCCAGGAGGTGCCGGAGCGCCGCCGTGATTGCGGGCTGCTGCTGATCCAGGGCAACGCGCATGTCGAACGCCCGCCGTCCGGCGCCTGGCGCAAAATCTGGGAGAGCGCGCGACCCGGTGACAACGTCGAGCGCTACCGGCTCTACCGGCGCGTCGAATAGCGGGCACCGCCCGCGTCTCGACACCGGCAGCGCGCCGGCGGTAAACTCGAACTTCCCCTGAATCAATCCCATCGGCAAGGAAAAAACATGAGCGAGGTACGCGAAGTGGTCGTGGTCAGCGGCGTGCGCACCGCGATCGGCGGCTACGGCGGCGCGTTGAAGGATGTGCCGCCGTCGGAGCTGGCGGCGCAGGTAGTGCGCGAAGCGGTGCGGCGCGCACGCATCGAGCCGGCAGAAATCGGCGCACTGGCATTCGGCCACGTGATCCATACCGAGGCGAAGGACCTCTACATCTCGCGCGTCGCCGCAATCGACGGCGGACTGCCGAAAGAAACCACCGCGTTCGCCGTCAACCGGCTGTGCGGCAGCGGGCTGCAGGCGATCGTCAGCGCGGCACAGGCGATCGTGCTTGGCGACGCCGATGCCGCGGTCGGCGGCGGCGTCGAGTCGATGAGCCGCGGCGGCTACCTGCTGCCGGCGCTGCGCTGGGGCAGTCGCATGAACGACACCAGCGTGGTCGACATGATGGTGGCCGCGCTGACCGACCCGTTCGACACCACGCACATGGGAATCACCGCCGAGAACATCGCCGCGCAGTGGAAGATTTCGCGCGAAGAGCAGGATGCATTCGCAGTCGAGAGTCACCGCCGCGCGATCAACGCGATCGAAAAAGGTTATTTCAAGGAGCAGATCGTGCCGGTCGAACTGAAGACACGCAAAGGCACCACCGTGTTCGACACCGATGAACACCCGCGCGCCGACGCCAGCCTCGAAAACCTCGCCAGACTGCGCGCGGTATTCAAGAAAGACGGCACGGTGACCGCCGGCAATGCCTCGGGGATCAACGACGGCGCGGCGGCGGTCGTGCTGATGGAAAAAATGGCGGCGGAAAAACATGGCATCAGGCCGCTGGCGCGGCTGGTTTCGTACGGCGTCGCCGGCGTCGATTCGAAATTGATGGGCATCGGGCCGGTGCCGGCCAGCACGCGCGCGCTGCACAAAGCCGGTCTCAAAGTCGGGGACATGGATGTGATCGAATCGAACGAAGCGTTCGCGGCGCAGGCGCTGGCGGTCGCCTGCGATCTCAAGCTCGATCCGGGAAAAACCAACCCGAACGGCGGCGCGGTCGCGCTCGGCCATCCGGTCGGCGCCACCGGCGCGATCCTTACCGTCAAGGCGCTCTACGAATTGCAGCGCATCAACGGCCGCTATGCGCTGGTCACAATGTGCATCGGCGGCGGCCAGGGCATCGCCGCAGTGTTCGAGCGCCTCGGATAAACGGCCCACCTCCCCCGACCGCATGTCGCCGCTCACCCTTTCTCCGGTCTGGCAGGCGCTCGCGGCGCACCGCAGGACGCTGGCCGCCGTGACCCTCGCACAGCTGTTCGCGACCGACGCGCGGCGCTTCGAGAATTTCTCGCTCGAACTCGACGGCCTGCTGCTCGACTATTCGAAAAATCTGGTCGACGCCGAAACCATGCGGCTGCTAATCGCGCTCGCCAAGGAGCGCGATGTCGCGGGCCAGGCGGAGCGCATGTTCCGCGGCGACCGGATCAATGTCAACGAAGGCCGTGCTGCACTTCACACCGCGCTGCGCGGCGATACGCCGGTCATGATGGACGGCACCGACGTTCTGCCGCAGATCCGCGCGACGCGCGAGCGGATGCGCGTGTTCAGCGACGGCGTGCGATCGGGGAAAGTCTCCACTCCAGCCGGAAAAAAAATCACCGACGTCATCAATCTCGGCATCGGCGGCTCGCACCTCGGGCCGGCACTTGCAGTCGAAGCGCTCGCGCCGTACGCGGACGGCCCGCGCCTGCACTTCGTGGCCAACGTCGATCCCGCGGCGCTGGCGCGCACGCTGGCGATGCTGGATCCGGCGACGACACTGTTCATCGTCACCTCGAAAACCTTCACCACGCTTGAGACGCTGGCCAATGCCGAGACCGCGCGCACGTGGGCGGCCGGCAAGGCACGCTTCGCGGCGGTCACCGCAAGACCGGAGCGCGCGGCCGCCTTCGGCGTCGCGCCGGAGCACGTGTTTCCGATGTGGGACTGGGTCGGCGGACGCTACTCGCTGTGGTCGGCGGTCGGACTGCCGGTGGTGCTCGCGATCGGCATGCCGCGCTTCGAAGACATGCTGGCCGGCGCGCGCGCGATGGACGAACACTTCAGAAACGCGCCGCTGGCGCGCAATCTGCCGGCAATCCTCGCGCTGCTCGGCATCTGGTACAACGATTTCTTCGGCGCCGCGACCCACGCGGTGCTGCCGTACGCGGAGCCTCTCGCGCTGCTGCCCGCCTACCTGCAGCAGCTTGACATGGAGTCGAGCGGCAAATCCACGACGCGCGGCGGGGCGGCCGTCGATTACGACACCGGTGCGGTAATCTGGGGCGCGACCGGCACCAACGGCCAGCACGCGTTCTTCCAGCTGCTGCACCAGGGCACGCGGCTGATTCCGGCCGATTTCATCGCGGCGTGCGAGCCGCACTACGAACCGCGACGCCAGCACGACATGCTGATCGCCAACTTTCTGGCGCAGACCGCGGCGCTGATGAACGGAGACGGCGCGGCGTTTCCCGGCAACCGGCCGAGCAATTCGATCCTGCTGAAGAAGCTGACGCCGCGCGCGCTCGGCATGCTGCTCGCGCTCTATGAACACAAGGTGTTCGTGCAGAACGCGGTGTGGGACGTCAATCCGTTCGACCAGCCCGGCGTCGAACTCGGCAAGAAACTCGCCGCCGGCATCCTGACCGCGCTCGACCACTCGCAACTGCCGGCCGGACTCGACGATTCCACACGTGGTTTGATTCAGTTCTACAAAAGCGCCCGCTAGCCCAGCTTCAGGAAATGCTCGCGGTAGTACTTGAGTTCGTCGATCGACTCGTAGATGTCGGCGAGTGCCTCGTGTTTGCCGTGCTTGGTCATCCCCGCCGCCAGTTCCGGCCGCCAGCGCTTCATCAGTTCCTTCAGCGTGCTGACATCGAGATTGCGGTAATGGAAGTACGCTTCGAGTTTCGGCAGATAGCGCGACAGGAAGCGGCGGTCCTGATGCACCGAATTGCCGCACATCGGCGACACGCCCGCCGGCACCTGCTGCTGCAAAAATTCGATCATCCGCGCCTCGGCTTCGGCTTCGGTCAGCGTCGAGGCCCTGACGCGCGCGACCAGTCCGGATTTGGCGTGCGTCGACTGGTTCCATGCGTCCATCGCATCGAGTACCGCGTCGCCCTGGTGCACCACCAGCACCGGCGCCTCGGCCACGGTGTTGAGATTCGAATCGGTGACGACGATCGCGATCTCGAGAACCTTGTCCGTTTCCGGATTGAGACCGCTCATTTCCATGTCGATCCAGATCAGGTTGCTGGCGTCCTGGGGCATAGGCGGCGGGAGAAAAATGGGCGTATTTTGTCACAGTTTGCGGTGGTAAGATAACCAGCGCCATGTCCGCGTTCTCGATCGCCTTTCTGGCCGCGCTGCTGACGACGACCGCCGTCAAGCTGTGGCTCGCCGCGCGCCATATCACCCACATCCGGCGGCACCGTACTGCGGTTCCCGCCGGATTCGGCGCACAGGTCACGCTCGACGCCCACCAGAAAGCCGCTGATTACAGCATCGCCAAAACGCGGCTGGAGATCGCCGGCGCGCTGCTGGAAGCCGGCGTGCTGCTCGCGCTCACTTTCGGCGGCGGTTTGCAGCTGGCGCACGAACTGGCCGCCGCCGGCATCGGGCCCGGCATCGTGCGCGGCGTCGCGCTGATTGCGCTCACCGCCGCGGTGCTGACGCTGGCCGAGCTGCCGCTCGCCTGCTACCGCACCTTCCGCATCGAACAGCGTTTCGGCTTCAACAAGATGACGCCGCGCATGTTCGTGGCCGATACGCTGAAACACGCGCTGGTCGCGACCGCGTTCGGCATCCCGCTGGTCGGCGCGGTGCTGTGGCTGATGGCACGCATGGGCGACGCATGGTGGATCTACACCTGGCTGGTGTGGGTCGCGTTCAATCTGCTGCTGCTGATCGTGTATCCGATCTGGATCGCGCCGCTGTTCAATAAATTCTCGCCGCTCGACAACCCGCAACTCAAACATCGGATCGAACAACTGCTCGCGCGCTGCGGATTTCGCGCGCAGGGGTTGATGGTGATGGACGGTTCACGCCGCAGCAGCCACGGCAACGCCTATTTCACCGGCTTCGGCAAATCCAAACGCATCGTGTTTTTCGATACGCTGCTGGAACGGCTCGACGCCGCCGAAGTCGAAGCGGTGCTTGCGCACGAACTCGGTCACTTCAGGCTGCGGCACGTCGTCAAGCGCATGGCGTGGATTTTCGCCGCCAGCCTCGGTTTGCTGTGGCTGCTCTCGCGCCTGATCGATGCGCCGTGGTTCTATGCCGGGCTCGGCGTGCAGACGCCATCGACCGCAATGGCGCTGATCCTGTTTTTTCTGGTCAGCCCGCAGTTCGCGTTCCTGCTGCATCCGCTGACCAGCGTTTACGCGCGCCGGCACGAATTCGAAGCCGACCGTTACGCCGCGCGCCACGCGTCGGCGCCGGCGCTGGTGTCGGCGCTGATCAAGCTCTACAAGGACAATGCGGCGACGCTGACGCCCGATCCGCTGCATTCGGCATTCTACGATTCGCACCCGCCGGCACCCCTGCGCATCGCGCGGCTGCAATCCGGCGCAGCCTGACGGATCGGAACCTCATGCGCCTGCTGCCGCTTCTGCTCACGATGTGCGCGACATCCGCGCCGGCCGATCCGTTTCCGCAGGGCGCGCCGGACACCGGCGAGCGGTTGTTCGATGCCGCGCGCTGCAATTCGTGCCATGTGAAAATCGTCGGCGGCGACGGCAGCGGCATCTTCACCCGCCCCAACAGCATCATTCCCGACGCCGCCGCGCTGCTGAACCGCATCCGTTTCTGCGAAACGCAAACCGGGGCGCGCTGGACGGCCGCCGAGGAAATCCACGTTGCGGCGTTCCTGAACCGCACCTATTATCATTTTCCGTGAGGCCACTGATGACCACACCCGATCTTGCGCACAGGAAATGCAAAGCCTGCGAAGGCGGCGTCGCGCCGCTGAAGCCGCAGGAAATCGAGACCCTGCTCAAGCAACTGAAGGGCTGGGAATGCGACGGCGACGGCAAGGTGATCGCCAAGAGCTACGCGTTCAAGAACTATTACCAGACGCTGGCATTCGTCAATGCAACGGCGTGGATCTCGCACCGCGAGGATCACCATCCCGACATCGCGCTCGGCTACAACCAGTGCCGCGTCGCCTATTCGACGCACGCGATCGGCGGTCTTTCCGAGAACGATTTCATCTGTGCCGCCAAGCTCGACCGGCTGTTCGAGCTGTAGGCGCGCGGTCACAACCGGCTGGCGATGGTCGCGAGCAGGATCAGGAACATCCACAACACGAGCGCGCGCCAGATCAGCCCGATTGCCGCCTGCATATAATCGAGGCCGGCTTCGCCGCCGTCGCCCAGCAACGGCCTCTGCTCCTCGATGCCGTTTTCCCGATATAACATGCCGCCGAGCCTGACGCCGAGCGCGCCGGCGCCGGCCGCCAGTACCACTCCATGGTTCGGCTCGGGCCAGTCCGCTGCCTGGTCGCGCCAGCACTCGACTGCGCCCATGAAATCGCCGGCCGCAGCAAAGCCGAGCGCGGTCAGCCGTGCCGGAATCCAGTCGATGATCTGGTAGGCGCGGCGCGCGAACTGCCCGGATACAGGTCGTTCGTCGTCGTGCGTATCGCCCCAGCGCGCCGCCAGCAGTGCCGACAGCCGGTAACCAATCGCGCCGGCCGGCCCCAGCACGAGAAACCACGCGATCACGCCGAACACATGGCGGTGGGAATACGTCAGGCCGAGCTCGATCGCGACGCGCGCAACCTCGTTCTCATCCAGTTCAGCCGCCTGCCGGCCGCGCCATTCGCCGACCAGATCCCGCGCGCGCGCCAAATCGCCGCGCTGCAATGCCTGCGCAATATCAGTGTAAAAATAACTGAAATGACGGAACCCGAGCGCCAGATACAGAACACCGACGTTCCATACCAGCATAAACACACCGCCGGCGCGATGCAGCAACCATGAAACCACCATCGTGGCCAGCATCGACGGCACCACCGCGAGCAGCCACGATATCACGCCGCCGCCGGCGCTGAAGCCGCGCGCCAGTCGCGACACATGACGGGCGAAACCGGCGTAAACGGGATTGCCGCCGCGCAGCGGCCACTGCTGCTCGATCAGCAGCGCAAGTGCGAGGGAAAGAAAAATCATGCCCGCGTTACGTGCCGGCGACGGCCGGCGGATAACCGATGTCGACGATCTCGACTTCCACGGTGCCGGCGGGGCGCTGCCATGTGACGCGGTCCCCGACGGCGGCGCCGATCAGCGCTTTGCCGAGCGGTGACGCCCAGCTGATGCAGCCGGAAATAATATCGGCTTCGTCGTCGCCGACGATATGAAATTCGTGTCGCGCACCCTGCTCGTCGCGAATGATGACCGCTGCGCCGAACCGCACCTCGTTGTGCGGCTGGCCGGCCGGATCAACCACGGTCGCGCGTGCAATCTGGGCGTTGTAATAGCGCAAGTCGCGTTCGGTCTCCAGTTTTCTCTGCCGCAGCAGCGGATCGTCCTGCTCCGCGAGTTGCGCGTGCTCGTGCTGCAACTGCTGCTGGCGGACGTGCAATTGCTCGAGGCCGCGCGGCGTCACGTAATTCGGATGTTCGCTGGGCGGGCGCTCCGGCAACTCGTCGGCGGACAGTTGTTCGTCGCTTTCCTTGATGAAGGCCCGGCTCATCTTTCGTGTCCGAAGGAATCCGAAAACAAAACTATAGCAGACGCGCGCCGGATGCCGGCGCAGCAACCCGCTTCAGGCATTCTTGACCGGGATGCCGGCGATCCTGGTGCGCCATTCGCGCGGCCCGCTGTCGTGGATCGAATTGCCGTTGCTGTCCACCGCGACGGTGACCGGCATGTCCACCACCTGGAATTCGTGGATCGCCTCCATGCCGAGATCGGGAAATGCCAGCACGCGCGCGGCGCGGATTGCTTTCGAGACCAGGTAGGCGGCGCCGCCGATTGCGATCAGATGCACGCCCCGATGGCGCTTGAGCGCGGCCAGGCCTTGCTCGCCGCGCTCCGATTTGCCGATCGAGCCGAGCAGTCCGCTCTGCGCCAGCATCGCCTCCATGAATTTGTCCATGCGGCACGAGGTGGTCGGCCCCGCGGGTCCGACCACCTCGTCGCGCACCGCGCGCACCGGGCCGACGTAATAGATCAGGCGATTGGTGAAATCGACCGGCAGCCGTTCGCCTTTGGCAATCAGGTCAACTAGGCGCTTGTGCGCGGCGTCACGGCCGGTCAGCAGCCTGCCGCTCAGCAACAGCCGCTCGCCCGCCTTCCACGTCGCGGTCTCGGCCTTGGTCAATGCATCGAGGTTGACGCGCCGCGCGCCACGTGCCAGATCAACCGTGATCTGCGGCCAGTCGTCGAGGCGGGGCGGCGCGAACTGCGCCGGGCCGGAGCCGTCGAGCGTGAACTTGACGTGACGGGTCGCCGCGCAGTTGGGGTTGATCGCGACCGGCTTCATGATCACATGGGTCGGATAATCGAGCACCTTGACGTCGAGCACTGTCGCCATGCCGCCGAGACCCTGCGCGCCGATGCCGAGCGCGTTTACCTTTTCGTACAACTCGAGGCGCAATTCCTCGGCGCGTGTGCGGGCGCCGCGCGCCTGCAGCTCGTGAATGTCGATGTGTTCGAGCAGAGATTCCTTGGCGAGCAGCATTGCTTTTTCCGGGGTGCCGCCGATGCCGACGCCGAGAATGCCGGGCGGGCACCAGTCGCCGCCGAGCGCCGGTACCTGTCCGAGGATCCAGTCGACCACGCTGTCGCTGGGATTGAGCGCGGTGAACCTCGATTTGCTGTCGGAACCGCTGCCTTTCGCCGCGAGTTTCACTTCCACGCGATCGCCGGGCACCACCTGCATGTGTACCACGGCCGGCGTATTGTCGCCGGTGTTGGCGCGCGCGCCGTCGGGATCGCTCACGATCGAGGCGCGCAACGGATTATCGGCATCGAGATGGGCGCGGCGCACGCCCTCATTCACCATCTCGGTGACCGACAAGCGGGCGTCCCAGCGCACATCCATGCCAATTCTCAGGAACACGACATCAATGCCGGTGTCCTGGCATACCGGCCGATGCCCCTCCGCCGCCATTCGTGAGTTGATCAGGATCTGTGCGATCGCGTTCTTCGCGGCCGGCGACTGCTCGCGCCGGTACGCCTCGTTCATCGCTTTGATGAAATCGACCGGATGGTAGTAGGAGACGAACTGCAACGCATCGGCGATGCTCTGGATGAAATCCTCCTGTCTGATCGTTGTCATGGCTGTCCCCCGCTATTGTAAACCCCGGTCGCACAGCGTCTGTGTTATGTTTGAATTCATCATGCGCACCGAACTTTATCCGCCGCTCGAACCGTTCGCCCGCGGCATGAAAGCGCTCGATGTGATTCATACCATGTACTGGGAGCAATCGGGCAATCCGGACGGCGCGCCGGTATTGTTCCTGCACGGCGGGCCGGGCGCAGGCAGTACGCCCAATCACCGCCGCTTCTTCGATCCCGTCCATTACCGCATCGTCATCTACGACCAGCGTGGCGCGGGACGCTCGACCCCGCTCGGTGAATGGCGAGACAACACGACCCCGCAACTGATTGCCGATATCGAACGGCTGCGCATGCATCTCGGCATCGAACGCTGGATCGTATTCGGCGGTTCGTGGGGCAGCACGCTCGCGCTCGCCTACGGCGAAGCGCATCCGGGTCGTTGTCTCGGTTTCATCCTGCGCGGAATCTTTCTCTGCCGCAAAAGCGAAATCGACTGGTTTCTGTACGGACTGAAAAATTTCTTCCCGGAGGCGTGGCGCACGTTCGCCGGCGCGCTTCCGGCAGCGGAACAACGCGATCTGCTTGGCACTTACTATCGCCGTCTGATCGATCCCGACCCCGCGGTACATCTGCCGGCGGCGCGCGCCTGGAGCGTCTACGAAGGGTCATGCTCGACGTTGCTGCCGAGCGCGGAAACCGTTTCCTATTTCGCGAGCGATGCCGTTGCGCTTGGCCTCGCACGCCTCGAAGCGCATTACTTCATACACGATATTTTCCTGCCCGAGAATTCGCTGCTCGACAATGCGGGACGGCTGCGTGGAATCCCCGCCATCATCGTGCAGGGTCGCTATGACGCGGTATGTCCGATCGTCAGCGCTGACGATCTGCATCGCGCATGGCCGGAAGCCGAGTACATCATTGTGCCTGCCGCCGGCCATTCGGCATGGGAGCCAGGAATCCGCGCCGAACTCGTCGCGGCGGCCGAAAAATTCAAAAATATCGCGGGCTGAATGCGGGCGGCAAAACGGTCAACCCTTGGCGTCGGCCGCCGGCGTGGCCGGGGGCGCGTTCCCGCTGCGCAGGCTCTCGAGCGCCGCTTTCTGCATTTCCAGGGTCTGGATGGTCATTTGCACGAAGCCGGTGTTCATCGTCAACCACGCTTCGACCGTTTTGAGTTCGCCGATTTTCTTCTCGATTTCCTCGATATTCACCGTCGGCGTAATCATGCCGGGCAGCGGAAACGACAGCGGGTTCCACGCCTTCTGCATGAATTCGAAAAAATCCTTGGGAAAACCCGCTTCGGCCACGGCGGCTCCATCAATATGGACGGCCCGACTTTATCACGGCGCCGGCGAATCCGGCGACATCACAACTCGGCCAGTTGCTGCCGACGATTCTGGAACTGGCGCAGCACCTGGCGCAGCCGTTCGCGCTCGGCAAGCACTTTGTCCGCGTAACCATTCTCGGTCTCCAGGGAAGAGGCGCCGACATACATCTGGAGCGCATCATTGATGTCGCCGGTGCGTACCAGATACTCCTTGAGTACCTGGCTTCCCACCAGAATATTGGTCGCCGGCTGAAACGCGGCACCTTCGCCGCCAACCGAATCGAACTTGTCGCTATGGAAACGGGGAATTATCTGCATCAGCCCCTTCGCCCCCATGCCGCTTTCGGCGATCGGGTTGAAGCGCGACTCGACCGAAATCACCGCCAGAATCAGCAGCGGATCCAGCCCCAATGAGTTGCCTGCCGCATGAGCTCTGGCAACGATGTCCGTTGTCATTTCGGGCGACACGCGATAACGATGGGCCAGATACTCGCCGATCGCCCGGTATTTAGCCAGCTCGGGACCCGCTGGAACGCCTGTTCCGGACTGGGATGCCGCCGCCTGAGGCGCAAAATTCAACCCGTCAATGCCCTCTTCCACAAAGGCAAGCCAATCATTGCTGCTGCGCGGGTTGATCGAAAACAGGCTGAAAGACGCAAGGGAAGCCAGCAAAATGAAACTGGCCGTGATGATCCATACTCGTCGGCGGCTGGCCAACTGTTCGGGGTGTGATTTTGCCATACGCAAAACCTCCTTTCGTAATAAACACCAGCAGCTTCACTGGCCGGTGTGAATAGTCACCTTGCTAGGGCAACATATCTCCTCGAAAACCGATTTCAAAAGACCACTATAGCTTGTGGTCACCTAAAAAAATCCCGGCGATTCTAGTGGTTTGCTCGGCCTTAAGCAATAAATTTCTGATATTGCTGGTGGCCTGCGAACTGGATTGTGCAATGCAAAAATCGCGGCATTATATGGATTTTCATTGGCTTGTCAAATGAGCCCATATAACTATGGAAGATCTTGGTGCACGGCGATATAAGCCGCACAGGCACCGTGGTTCATTAAAAACCGTTGCCTTGGAGATTATTTATTACTTGGCGAAGGGCAAAGAAATACCCGCGGCTCGGTCGCTCTGCAACCAACCCAGCCAATGCATTACGGTATTCTGATTACCGCCGGGCGCCGTTATTTCGATTGACTGTCGGCGCGCCAGCGCTCCCAGGCAAAACGCTGATCCTGCCGGATGCGTTCGTCCCGTTGCATGCCGCGCACCAGCGCGGTGACGTCGGATTCGTAGCCACCCTTGCGCTTCTCGATCCGCCACTGATGCCCCGGCGGAAACACCGGAGATTTGAGCATTTCCCTGAATTTCATATCCCCCGCCCTTTGCATTTATCAATGCTCAATATCCGGTGCCTGCTGGCGCCCGCCGTGCCGGCTACAGGAACACGGCAAGGGCGGTGCCGGATATCCGACTCGAACGGATGACCTACCGCTTACAAGGCGGTTGCTCTACCACTGAGCTAATCCGGCGCGTTGGTCGTTGCTGTATCCTGCCATGAAACATGAGGCGCACGGCGGAAATTATATATCCGCCGCGCTGCTTGTTTTATTTGACGACTTGCAGCCGCACCCGGCCGGCAGGCGCGGACTGATCAAGTTCCGGCGTCGCCTGGGTCACACCGGATTGCGAAGCCGCATCATCCGCGGAGAAAAATATACCGTGGCCGTTTTCGCGCGCAAAAATGCCGGCCACAGCGGCGATCGGGATCGAGCATTCGCGTGATGTCCCATTGAAGCGGGCGGCAAATTGCACGAAATCGTCGCCGACCGTCAGGCGATGGGTCGCGTCTCTGCTGATATTGAGCACAATCTCACCGTTCTTCACGTACTCCAGCGGCACGCGGGTCCGGGCATCGACCTTCACCGCCAGATACGGCGTGAAGCCATTGTCGCCGCACCATTCACAGATGGCGCGGATCAAGTAAGGTTTGCTCGACCCCTGCGTAGCCATAGGAATCACTTCCGCATCACTTTCTCTGACGCGGTCAGCGAATCGATGAACGCCGGCCGGCTGAACAGCCGTTCGGCGTACTTCATCAAGGGCGCCGCCTGTTTCGGCAACTGGATATCGTAATAATCAAGCCGCCACAGCAATGGCGCGATCGCGACATCGAGCATGGAGAATTCATCTCCCAGCATATGTTTCTGTTTGGTGAATACCGGCGCGATCTGGGCCAGATTGTCGCGGATCGAGATACGCGCCTTGTCGGCGCCGCGCTGATTGCCTTTTTCAAGAACTTCGACATGGTTGAAAAGTTCTTGCTCGAACCGGAACAGGAACAGCCGCGCTCGCGCGCGCATTACCGGATCGGCAGGCATCAGTTGCGGATGCGGAAAACGGTCATCGATATACTCGTTGATGATATTCGCCTCGTACAAGATCAAGTCCCGCTCGACCAGCACCGGCACTTCGTTGTACGGGTTCATCACCGCCAGGTCTTCCGGTTTATTGTGCAGGTCGACGTCGATGATCTGAAAATCCATGCCTTTTTCATAAAGCACGTTGCGGCAACGCTGACTGAACGGATCCGTGGTGCCGGAATAAAGTGTCATCATTATGCAAATATCCTGTGGCTGGCAGGATAAGGAATGAGTATTTGCCCAAGACGGGCTTTTGCATCCCGGTCACCGCCAAACAAAATTTCGTATTTTACCCAACCATACAGGAAAATTTAAGCATTTTCGTAAAAATCGTATATACTTCAATCGATTAAATTAATTTCTGCTGCGTCGACTACCCTGGGTTACCGGCAAAAAGGATTCTGCGGGATCAGAAAATGCCCGAAGGCCCGGATCAAATCTGCCGGGATTCGCGCATGGGATAATATGCATCTCTTTCGCTGGCGAATGGTTTGGGCAATAATTAAAAACATAGAAAATCGGAGTCCGGGTCGCGGTTCGCGTACCCTTCGCAAGCGCATCCAATGTCCCGACCTGCCGGGGTCACTGTTTTTGGTATAGCCATGATGTTGTACAGACTGTGGTTGATTTTCGCCCAGACCGCGACGGTCTGTCTCGGCGTTCTGTTCGTGGTAACAACGCTGCGGCCGGATCTGCTGCCTGAAAAATTCCTCCCCGGCCGGCAAGCCGTCGTGGCCCAGCGTGCGCTGCCGGTCGCGGTGGCGGCGCGCAGCACCGACGGCCGGCTGGCCTCATTCAACGAGGCGGTCGGGAATGCAATGCCAGCGGTGGTCAGCATCTTCACCAGCAAGGAAATCAAGCAACAATGGCATCCATTCGCGGACGATCCGATGTTCCGTTTTTTCTTCGGCAATCAGCTTGGGGCGCAGCCTCAGCGCATTACCGGCCTCGGCTCGGGCGTTATCGTCAATGCCGAAGGCTACATTCTGACCAATCAACACGTGGTCGAAGCGGCGGATGAAATTGAAGTCGCGCTTGCGGACGGCCGGCATTCTCCGGCGCGCGTTGTCGGGACTGATCCCGATACCGATCTTGCCGTACTCAGGATCGGCCTTAAAGATTTGCCGACCATCACTTTCGCGCAGTCCGATCAGGCGCGGGTCGGCGACATCGTGCTGGCGATCGGCAATCCATTCGGCGTCGGACAGACCGTAACCTCCGGCATCGTCAGCGCGCTCGGGCGTCATGTCGGGATGAATGCTTTCGAGAACTTCATCCAGACCGATGCCGCCATCAACCCGGGCAATTCCGGCGGGGCACTGGTGGACAGCAACGGTAATTTGCTGGGCATCAATTCCGCGATTTACACCAGGAGCGGCGGTTCCCAAGGCATCGGCTTCGCAATCCCCTCCAGTCTCGCCGCACAGGTACTGCAGGAAATCATTGCACACGGCGCGGTGACGCGCGGCTGGGTCGGCATCGGCGTGGAGGAATTGACGCCGGAGCTTGTCGCATCGTTGAAATTGCCGAAGATAAGCGGCGCGTTGATCACCGAAGTAGTCAACAACGGGCCGGCCGACCGCGCCAATATCAAGCCCGGCGATATTCTGATCGCGGTCGGCGGGCGCCCGGTCAGTGATTACTCGACTACGCTCACTTCGATCGCCGCGCTGAAACCCGGCACCACAACGACGCTAAAAGTGATACGCAGCGGCAAGGAACTGGATCTGCAGACCGACGTCGGCAGACGCCCTCGGCAGCAGCTTGCCCCCGAACAGGATGGTTAGTCGATGTCAGCGGGGCGGGTTGTGGATGCGGCGCTCCGGCGCACGCTGATAAAGCTTGCGACGATGATGCCGATTTCGTAAAGCAGCCACAACGGGACCGCGAGCATCAATTGCGAAACCACGTCGGGTGGGGTAAAAACCGCGCCGACCACAAATGCGCCGACCACGATGTACGGCCGGCTGTCACGCAGTTTTTCAACGCTGACAACGCCCATGTACACCAACACCACAATTACGACCGGCACTTCGAACGTCACGCCGAATGCGATGAACATCGCCAGCGTAAAACTCAGATATTTGTCGATATCCGTCATCCAGGCGACACCTTCGGGCGCGATTGACGCCATGAAGCGAAACACCAGCGGAAACACCAGAAAATAGGCGAAGGCCATCCCGACCAGAAACAGCAGCATACTCGCGGCCACCAATGGAAACACCAAGCGCTTTTCGTGCGCATACAGCCCCGGCGCCACGAATGCCCATATCTGATACAGCACATAAGGCAGCGCGATCAAAAGCGCGCTCAGCAGCGCCACCTTGAGCGGCACCAGAAACACCCCCACCACGTCGGTCGCTATCATGCGACCGCCCTGCGGCAGGGCCGCCAGCAGGGGATGCGCGAGCAGGGCGTACAATTCCTTTGCCCACGGCAGCAGGCAGAGGAACACCAGCAGCACCGCAAAAATGGAGCGCAGCAGCCTTCTACGCAGTTCGATCAGATGGGAGATAAACGTGTCCTGCTGCATGCCACTCGGGCGACGCAATATCAAACCTGCTTGCGGGCAGGTTTCGCCGGTTCATCCGTCGGTGCGGATCTTGAAGGCCCTGCCGCAGCAACGATGTCTTCGAGGTGCCTGCGCGCGGCGTCGGTTTCCCGTGCCGCGGCCTGCTCCACAGAATGCACTCCCGCCTTGAAGCCCCCGCGGGCGCGCTCCAGCTCTTCAATCTCGATTTCGCGCGCGATGTCGGTCTTGATTTCTATGATGCAGCGCCGCGCGCGCGCGAACAGGCGGCCGCAAGTACGCGCGACTGTCGGCAATCGTTCCGGGCCGACGACAATCAACGCCACGACCGCTATGACGACGAGTTCCGAAAAGCTGATGTCGAACATGAGAAATCGCAGGTAGCTGCCGGCGGCCGGGCGAAACGATGATGTCTTTTTCCGTCACCGCCGGTTCTGCGCCTGCGCTTCATGTCTTGGAATTTTCCTTGCCGGCCTCGCCCTCGATGGTGCGGCCCGCAGTCGTGGTCGGTGGCGTGCCCTGTTTGCTGTCTTCACCATGCAACCCTTCCTTGAATCCGCGCACCGCCCCGCCAAGATCGGAACCGATATTGCGCAGCTTCCTGGTGCCGAAGATCAGTACGATGACCAGCAACACGATCAGCCAGTGCCAGATGCTGAGAGATCCCATAATCGCTCCTCTGATGCGCCGCACCGCATTATCTGCGCGCAGCCTTTTCCGCGAGGCCGGAGACACCTTCGCGCCGCTGCAGTTCCTTCAATACGTCATCGGCCGCCGCCCCATGCCAAGCCAGCAACACAAGACAATGAAACCACAAATCGGCGGTTTCACGTATCAGGTGCAGTTTATCACCGTCCTTGGCCGCCAGCAGGGTTTCCGCGGATTCTTCGGCCACCTTCTTCAGTATCGCCTCGTGTCCCTTGTCGAACAATTTCGCAACATAGGAACTCTCTGCATCCGCGCCCCTGCGCGCGGCGATGGTTTCCGACAATCGCCGCAATATCTCCGCGTCGCTCATTTCCGGTAAATCTCCCGCGGGTCCTTCAACACGGCATCCGTCACGACCCACTCGCCGTTCTTCAGCAACTGGAAAAAGCAGCTGTGCCGGCCGGTGTGGCAGGCAATGCCGCCGATCTGTTCGACCTCGAGCAGAATCGCGTCGTCGTCACAGTCAAGACGGATGTTTTTCACCCGCTGTACATGGCCCGACTCTTCACCCTTACGCCAGATTTTCCGGCGCGAGCGCGACCAGTAGTGCGCCTCGCCAGTCTGCGCGGTGCGCGTCAGCGCATCCCGATTCATCCACGCCAGCGTCAGAATTCTCCCGCTGCCGGCTTCCTGCGCAATCGCGGGCACCAGGCCATCCTGCGACCAGTTCACTTTGTTCACCCAGTTTTCGGACATATTCCCGATTCTACGCCTGTCCCGCCCGCTGCTTCATTGCCTGATTTCGATGCCGCATTGCGCCATCAACTGCTTGGCCTGCTGCACCGTATATTCGCCATAATGGAAAATGCTGGCGGCCAGCACCGCATCTGCGTGCCCGAGCAGAATGCCATCGACCAGATGCTGCAGGTTGCCGACCCCCCCGCTTGCGATCACCGGTATGTCGAGCCCGTTGCAGAACGCGCGCGTCAGTTCGAGATCGAACCCCTGGCGCGTGCCATCGCGGTCCATGCTGGTCAGCAGGATTTCGCCGGCACCGGCGCGCTGCATACGGCGCCCCCATTCGACGGCATCGAGGCCGGTCGCGGTGCGCCCGCCATGGGTATGGACTTCCCAGCGCAGAGGGCCGGGACCGGCGGCGCGTTTGGCATCGATCGCAACGACGATGCATTGGGCGCCGAAGCGCGCGGTGGCGTCGACCACCAACTGCGGATTCTGCACCGCCGCAGTATTGATGCTGACCTTGTCGGCGCCGGCGTTGAGCAGTCGCCGTACGTCGTTCACCGAACGCACGCCGCCGCCGACGGTCAGCGGAATGAACACCTGTGCCGCGACCGCCTCGATCGCCGGCAGAATCAGATCGCGCCCGTCGCTGCTCGCCGTGATGTCGAGAAACGCAAGCTCGTCGGCGCCCTGCTCGCCGTAGCGGCGCGCGACCTCGACCGGATCGCCGGCGTCGCGCAAACCGGCGAAATTGACGCCCTTGACGACGCGCCCTGCGGTCACGTCGAGGCACGGGATGATGCGCTTGGCCAGCATCAGGATTCAGGGTTCAGCAAGTTCCTCAATCCTCGATCCCCGATCCTGAACCCTTTTTCTTGGCCAGCTTGTCGGCCAGCTTCTGTGCCGCGGCAAAATCGACGGTGCCCTGATAAACCGCGCGGCCAGTGATCGCACCGATGATGCCCTCGGATTCGACCTTGCACAGGGCCTTGACATCTTCGAGATCGGTCAGTCCGCCGCTGGCGATGATCGGCGTGGTGATGTGGCGCGCCAGCTCGACGGTCGCTTCGATATTGATGCCGGTCAACATGCCGTCGCGCCCGATGTCGGTGTAGATGATCGCCTCGACGCCGTAATCCTGGAATTTTTTGGCGAGATCGATCACATCGTGACCGGTCATCTTCGACCAGCCGTCGACTGCGACCTTACCTTCCTTGGCGTCGAGCGCCACCATCACGTGTCCGGTAAACGCCGTGCATGCGTCATGCAGGAAACCGGGGGTCTTGACCGCTGCGGTGCCGATGATCACGTAGCCGATGCCGTGGTCGAGATAGCGCTCGATGGTGTCGAGATCGCGGATGCCGCCGCCCAGCTGGATCGGAATGCGCCCGCCGACCGCGTCCACGATCATCCTGATCGCGGCCTCGTTCTTCGGCCGGCCGGCGGCCGCGCCATTGAGATCGACCACGTGCAACCGCCGCGCGCCGGACTCGACCCAGTGCGCGGCCAGCGCGCCCGGATCTTCGGAAAAGACGGTGGCATCGTCCATGGCACCCTGCTTCAGGCGCACACACTTGCCGTCCTTGAGGTCGATCGCAGGAATAATCAGCATGCTGCGCGATGGCGGTTCAACGGGATTAAACGGGATTCACGGCGCGACACGCGCGCAGAGATGCGATAGAAAAGTGGCTGGCCGAAGGGGAAATGATGGATTCTGAACCGACGAAATCATCATACTACACGTCACGCAGATCGCTCAACCGCCTCGGCTTGCCGGGTGCCGCTGGCCGCCGCCGGTTGCCAGCCGGCAAAATTGGACAGCAACTGCAGCCCTGCGCGATCGCTTTTTTCGGGGTGGAATTGCACCGCGAACAGGTTGTTGCGCGCGATCGCGCAGGCGAAGCGGCCCGGATAATCGCTGGCGCCGGCGATCGACGCGGAATCGGCGGGATCGACGTAGTAGCTGTGCACGAAATAGAACCGGCTGCCGTCCTCGATTCCGCTCCACAATGGATGGGGCGCAGTCTGCCATACCTGATTCCATCCCATGTGCGGCACCTTCAGCCGCGCGCCGCCGGCGTCGATCATCCCATCGGCAAAGCGCCGCACCCGCCCGCGCAGCACGGACAGGCCCGGGGTATCGCCCTCCTCGCTGCGCTCGAACAGCATCTGCAGTCCGATGCAGATGCCGAGAAACGGCTTGCGGCGGGCGGCGTCGAGCACCGCCGGACGCAGGCCACGCGCGTCCATTTCGCGCATGCAGTCGGGCATCGCGCCCTGCCCCGGAAACACCACGCGCGCGGCGCGGCGCACCGCATCGGGATCGTCGGTGACGACGATTTTCAGCTGCGGCGCGACGTGTTCGAGCGCCTTTGCCACCGAGCGCAGGTTGCCCATCCCGTAATCGACGACAGCGATATCCATCGGTCAGTACCGTACGCGGCCTACAGGCTCCCCTTGGTCGAAGGCGTCACGCCCGCAACGCGCGGATCGAGTTCCACCGCGATGCGCAGCGCGCGGCCGAACGCCTTGAACGCGGTCTCCGCCTGATGGTGCGCGTTGACCCCGCGCAGATTGTCGATGTGCAGCGTGACCTGCGCGTGGTTGACGAAGCCCTGGAAAAACTCGCGCATCAGGTCGACGTCGAACTCGCCGATCCGGGCGCGCGCGAAATCGATATTGAGCACCAGCCCCGGCCGCCCCGACAGGTCGATCACCGCGCGCGACAGCGCCTCGTCGAGCGGCACATAGGCGTGACCATAACGGCGCACGCCCTTCTTGTCGCCGAGCGCCGCCGCCACCGCCTGCCCGAAGGTGATGCCGACATCCTCGACCGTGTGGTGGGCGTCGATATGCAGATCGCCATGGGCGGCGATATCGAGGTCGAGCACGCCATGGCGCGCGACCTGATCGAGCATGTGATCGAGAAACGGCACGCCGGTAGCGAGTTTCGCCTCGCCGCTGCCGTCGAGGTCGAGTCTGACGCGGATCTGTGTTTCCTTGGTGTCGCGCTTGATGTCGGCGGTGCGCATCGCAGTAGAGGTAGTACGAGTCCGGGATCAGGAATTCCGGGTCGCCGCCAGCGCTTCGAGGAAGCGCGCGTTTTCACCCGCGGTACCGACCGTCACGCGCAGACATTCCGCCAGCAGCGGATGCGCGCCGTGCAGGTTCTTGATCAACACCCCACGCGCCCTTAACCCGTCGAATGTCCGGTTCGCGTCGGCCACCCTGAATAAAATGAAATTGGCATCGCTGTCGTAGGCCTCCACTGCGGTCATCCGCCGCAGTTCACGCAGCAGTTGCGCGCGCGCGGCCCTGATCGCGGCTGCCTGCTCGTCAAGCACCGCGTGATGCCGTAATACCGCCACCGCGATCCGCTGTGTCAGCACACCGACATTATACGGTAAGCGCAATTTGTCGACGTGGCGCAGCCATTCTGCGCGGCCGGCAAGCAGTCCCAGGCGCAGGCCGGCGAGCCCGAGTTTGGAGACCGTGCGCATCACCAGCAGATTGGGAAATTCGGCCAAACGCGGCATGAAGCTCCTGCCGGCGAATGCGTGATAGGCTTCGTCGATCACGACGAGGCCCGGCGCAGCGGCGATCACGCGTTCCAGCGCCGCGGCGTCGAACAGATTGCCGGTCGGATTGTTGGGATAGGCGATGAAGATCAGGGCCGGACGGTGCGTTTCGATCGCCGCCAGCATCGCCGGCACATCGAGCGCGAAACGCGCGGTCAGCGACACGCCGACGTAGCGTAATCCGGCGCACACCGCGATCATCCGGAACATCGCAAACGACGGCTCGCAGCCCAGCATCGCGGCGCCCGGCCGAGCGACCGCCAGCGCCAGCATCTGGATCAGCTCGTCGGAGCCGTTGCCCAGCACCAGATCCATGCCGGCCGGCGCCTGCATGGTTTCGCGCAGGCACGCCTTCAGCTCGCGCGCGCCGGGATCGGGATAGCGGTTCAGCGCTGCATCCCTGGCGCAGGCGGCGATTTCATCGCGCAGCGCGGGCGGCAACGGATAGGGATTTTCCATCGCGTCGAGCTTGACCATGCCGGCGGCGTCCGCCACGTGATACGCGGTCAGCGCGCGGATTTCGTCGCGGATGATATCGTCGGGTGTCTGCGGCATGGGCGGATGAATTCAGCGGTTTTGATCGCGGATCGGCGGCGATGAACGCGGACCATCGTCCCTGGCCCGCTCCCGCTGCGCTCGCGCGCGGCTCGACAGCGGCTATTTCATCCGGTATTCCGCGGCCAGCGCGTGCGCGGACAAGCCTTCGCCGCGCGCAAGTTCGGCGGCGACCGCGCCGAGCTTTTGCGCGCCCTGCCGCGACACCGCTATCACGCTCGAGCGTTTCTGGAAATCGTAGACGCCGAGCGGCGACGAAAAGCGCGCGCTGCGCGCCGTCGGCAGCACGTGATTGGGGCCGGCGCAGTAGTCGCCGAGCGCCTCCGAAGTATAGCCGCCGAGGAAGATCGCGCCGGCGTGGCGGATTTTTTCCAGCAGCGGCTCGGGGTCGGCGACCGCGAGTTCGAGGTGCTCGGGCGCGATCCGGTTGACGAGCGCGCACGCCTCGTCGAGATCGCCCACTTCGATCAGCGCGCCGCGCCGCTCCAGCGCGGCGCGGATCACGTCACGCCGCGGCATATCGGAAAGCAGCCGTTCGATGCTCGCTGCCACGCGCGCGACGTATGCCGCGTCCGGCGACATCAATATCGCCTGCGCCATCTCGTCGTGTTCGGCCTGGGCGAACATGTCGATCGCGATCCAGTCCGGCTCCACGCTGCCGTCACCGACGATCAGGATTTCCGAAGGGCCTGCAATCATGTCGATGCCGACGGCGCCGAACACGCGGCGCTTGGCCGCCGCGACGTAGGCGTTGCCGGGGCCGACGATTTTATCGACCGCCGGCACCGTCGCCGTGCCGTAGGCCAGCGCGCCGACCGCCTGCGCACCACCGATCGCAAAAACACGATCGATGCCGCACAGCGCCGCTGCCGCCAGTACCAGCGGATTTCTCTCACCGTCCGGCGTCGGCACCGTCATCACGATCTCGCCGACGCCGGCGACGCGGGCCGGCAGCGCGTTCATCAGCACCGACGACGGATAGGCGGCCTTGCCGCCCGGCACGTAGAGGCCGACGCGGTCGAGCGCGGTCACCTGCTGGCCGAGCCGCGTGCCGTCGTCGTCGATATAGCGCCACGACTGCGCGACCTGTCTTTCGTGATAGCCGCGCACGCGCGCCGCCGCCTGCTCGAGCGCCGCGCGCTGCGGCGCCGGCAGTTGTTCGAGGGCGCGCCGCATCTCGGCGGCGGGAATTTCAAGTTGCGCGACGGAAGCGGCCTCGACGCGGTCGAAACGGCGCGTGTATTCGAGCACCGCGGCGTCGCCGCGGCGCCTGACGTCATCGAGGATCGCCGCAGCCGCGGCATCGATCTGCCGGTCTGCAGCGTCGTCGAGCGCAAGCAGCGCCGCCAGCTGCGGCTCGAAATCCGGCGCGTCCGAGCGCAGCCGTTTGATCGCGATCAACTGACCACCCTGCGCAACGCGTCGAGCAGCGGCCGGATCTCGGCGTGCTTCAACTTGAACGCGGCCTGGTTGACCGCCAGCCGCGCGCTGATCGGCGCGATTTCCTCGACTGCGACCAGATCGTTGGCGCGCAGCGTGGCGCCGCTGCTGACCAGGTCGACGATCGCATCGGCGAGCCCGGTCAGCGGCGCGAGCTCCATCGAACCGTAGAGTTTGATCAGGTCGACGTGCACGCCCTTCGCCGCGAAATGCTCGCGCGCGGTCTCCACGTACTTGGTGGCGACGCGCAGCCGCGCGCCCGGCCGCACCGCGCGCCGGTAATCGAAGCCGCGGCGCACCGCGACCATCATCCGGCAGTGCGCGATTCCCAGATCGAGCGGCTGATACAGGCCGTCGCCGCCCTGCTCCATCAGCACGTCGCCGCCGGCGACGCCGAGATCGGCGGCGCCGTAGCGCACGTAGGTCGGCACATCGCTCGCACGCACCAGAATCAGCCGCACGCCGCGGCGCGTGGTGTCGATGATCAGTCGGCGCGAAACCGCCGGGTCTTCGGTCGCACGGATGCCCGCCGCCGCAAACAACGGCAGCGCCTCGTCCAGAATGCGCCCCTTCGACAACGCGATGCCCAGCATCGGCTGCGTCTCCAAAAACAAAAAGCGCATTCTACCGCAAAGGATGATGCAAACCCGGGGAAAGCAAATGAAAACAAGGAGCTCTGCCGCGCCGATGGCGAACGGCGCCGGACTCGCCGCTACGCGGTCAGGCCGAGATCTGCCTGATAAGGATCATGCGGGTACTGGAAAGGCACCGGCCCGTCGGGCGCACCGTCGAGAAACTGGCGCACAAAAGGATCTTTTGAATCACGCATCTCGGCAGAAGTGCCGGCGGCGGCGACCACGCCATCCGAAATCAGGCAGACCTCGTCGACGACTTTCAGCGTCTCGTGCGCATCGTACGAAACGACGATCGACGTCACGCCGAGCGCATCGTTGAGGCTGCGGATCAGGTTGCCGATCACGCTGCATGAAATCGGATCGAGCCCGGCGAACGGTTCATCGTAGATGATCAGCATCGGGTCGAGCGCGATCGCGCGCGCCAGTCCGACGCGGCGCGCCATGCCGCCCGACAGCTCGGCCGGCATCAGTTGATCGGCGCCGAGCAGGCCGACCGCGGCCAGCTTCATCAGCACCAAATCGCGGATCATGGTTTCGGGAAGATCGGTATGTTCGCGCATCTGGAAAGCGATGTTCTCGAACACCGACAGATCGGTCAGCAGCCCGCCCATCTGGAACTGCATCCCCATCTTGCGGCGCAGCCGGTAGAGGGCGTCGCGCCCCAGTTCATGCACGATCTGGCCGTCGACGCTGACATGGCCGCCGGCCGGAACCAGCTGGCCGCCGATCAGCCGCAGCAGCGTCGATTTGCCGCAGCCGCTGGCGCCCATGATGCCGACCACCTTGCCGCGCGCGATCGTGAAATCGATACCCTTCAGCAGCGGCCGGCCCGGATAGCCGAAGCGCAGTTTGACGATTTCAACGATGTTCGCCGAGGGCATGGAGCGTCCTGTAAATGCCAGACTAGTTTAACATCGCCGCGGCGGAGAATTCCCGGCACCCGCGCCTTCAGTGCACGCGCCGGATGCGGGCGCCGAGCCGCGACAGCTTTTCCTCGATCGCTTCGTAGCCGCGGTCGAGATGATAAACGCGGTCGATCACCGTCTCGCCGTGCGCGATCAGCCCCGCCAGCACCAGACTGGCCGACGCGCGCAGATCAGTCGCCATCACCGCCGCGCCGTCGAGCCGTGCCACCCCCGATACCACTGCGGTATTGCCTTCGACTTCGATGCGCGCGCCGAGCCGGCGCAGTTCCTGCACGTGCATGAAGCGGTTCTCGAAGATGGTTTCCGTGATCAGCGCGGTGCCGCGCGCAACGCTGTTCAGCGCCATGAATTGCGCCTGCATATCGGTCGGAAAGGACGGATAGGGCGCGGTACGGACGTTGACCGCGCACGGCGGGCCGTCCATGCACAGCGCAATGCGGTCATCGGTGACGTCGATGCGCGCGCCGGCTTCGCGCAGTTTTTCGATGACGGCATCGAGCGTGTCGGCGCGCGTCTGCAACAGTTCGATGCTGCCGCCGGTGGCTGCGGCCGCGGTCAGGAAAGTGCCGGTCTCGATGCGATCCGGCATTACGCGGTGCGCCGCGGCCCGCAACCGTGCGACGCCCTCGATGCGGATCGCGTCGCTGCCGGCGCCGGCGACGCGCGCGCCCATCGCGTTCAGGCAGTCGGCAAGGTCGACGACTTCCGGCTCGCGCGCGGCATTTTCGATCACGGTCTCGCCGTCGGCGAGCACCGCCGCCATCATCGCGTTTTCGGTGCCGGTCACCGTGACCATGTCCATCACGATGTGCGCGCCGTGCAGCCGCCGCGCGCGCGCGTGGAGGTAGCCGTGTTCGATCTCGATCACCGCGCCCATCGCCCGCAGCGCCTTGATGTGCTGGTCAACCGGCCGCAGGCCGATCGCGCAGCCGCCCGGCAGCGACACCCGCGCCTCGCCGTGGCGCGCAAGCAGCGGGCCGAGCACCAGAATCGACGCGCGCATCGTCTTGACCAGATCGTACGGCGCGACCGGGTTGCCGATCGCGGCGGCATTGAGTTCAACGCCGAGTTTTTCATCGAGCGATACCGCAACCCCCATCTGCGCCAGCAGGTTCAGCATCGTTGTCACGTCGCGCAGATGCGGCACGTTGACCACACGCAGCGGCTGCTCGGAAAGCAGCGCCGCGCACAGGATCGGCAGCGCGGCGTTTTTGGCGCCGGAAACACGCACCTGTCCCGTCAGCGGAACGCCGCCTTCGATCACCAGCTTGTCCATGGCAGGAATATCAGGACTGTTTCGCCGCCCACTCTTCCGGCGTGTAGGTCTGCATCGACAGCGCGTGGATTTCGTCGCGCATGCGGTCGCCGAGCGCACGGTAGACCAGCTGATGCTGCTGCACCCTGCGCATGCCGCGGAATGCCGGGCTGACGATGATCGCCTCGAAATGGCGGCCGTCGCCGGTAACCTGCAACGACGTGCACTCGAGCCCCTGCTCGATGCAGGACTGGATCTGTGCGGGCAGCACCATGCCGACGAATCCGATCGCTCAGTCCCCGGCGATGATTTCGCCGACGCCGTAAAGCGCCGCCAGGCTGGTCAGGTTGGATGGCAGGTTGGAATAACGGATGCGCAGATGGCGGCGCTGCGCCTCGCGCCGCCATTCGAGCAGCAGGCTCAACGCCGACGAATCCACTTCGGTCACCGCCTTCAGGTCCACCATCACGTCGCCAGCAGTGAGGCATGCTGCGCCCGCGTCGCGCAGAGACACGACGGTCGCCAGTGTCAAAGCTCCACTGACGCGGACGGTGTCGCCGTCGCGCTCAATCATCGGCCTTGCCGGAGGCCTGCGCCAGCGACCGGTTTTTTTCCCGCAGCGTCTTGATCAGGCCATCGACGCCGCCGTTCTGCACTTCGTTGTTGAAGGTGTTGCGGTAATTCTGCACCCAGCGCACCCCTTCGACCGTGAAATCGTAGACTTTCCAGCTGCTGTCGACCTTTTCCATGTTGTAGTCGATGGTGACCGGCGGCTGTCCGTTCTGCTGGTTGATCACCGTCTTGACCACGACGTCGGTGTCGCCGGGCTCCATCCGCACCGGTTTGATGTCGATGGTCTGGTCCTTGTAGCTGGTGAACGCCGACGCGTAGGTGTTGACCAGCAGCGCGCGGAATTCGCTGACCAGCGCTTGCTGCTGCTGCGGATCGGCCTGGCGCCAGTTCTTGCCCATCGCCAGCCGCGTCATCCGGTTGAAATCGAAGTACGGCAGCACCTTGACCTCGACAAGGTCGATGATTTTCCTGCGGTCGCCGGCGCGGATGTCGCGGTCGGAGCGCACGATCGTCAGCGTGTCTTCGGCAACCTTCCTGACCAGCGCATCGGGCGCCGTATCCGGCGACTGCGCAAACGACGGCGCGGCGCAAAACGCGGCGCCTACCAGCAGACTCGATATCCAGCGTCTCACTGCAACGATCTCCTTTTCCCGATAAAGCGATTACTTGGAAGTGCTGTTGCCTTCCGCCGCCTTGTTGTAAAGAAACTGGCTGATCATTTTTTCCAGCACCACCGCCGATTGCGTGAGCGTGATGGTGTCACCGCTTTTCAGCATCGCCTCATCGCCACCGGCTTCCAGCCCGACATACTGTTCGCCGAGCAGGCCCGACGTCAGGATCGACGCCGAGGTGTCCTTCGGAAACTGGAAATGCTTGTCGATGTTCATCGCCACCGTGGCCCGGAACCGGTTGTTGTCGAACTGGATGCCGGCGACGCGGCCGATCACCACACCTGCGCTCTTGACCGGCGCGCGCACCTTGAGTCCGCCGATGTTGTCGAATTGGGCCTGCAGCTGGTAGGTATCCGTCACGTTGAAGCCGCTCATGTTGCCGACCTTGAGCGCCAGCACCAGCAATGCGCCGACGCCGGCGCACACGAACAGGCCTACCCACAGGTCAAGTGTCGAACGTTCCATCACGCCCCCCGAAACATAAATGAAGTCAATATGAAATCCAGCCCCAGGATGACCAGCGACGATGTCACGACCGTGCGTGTGGTCGCGCCCGACACGCCTTCCGCAGTCGGCGGCGCATCATAGCCCTCGAACAGCGCGATCCATGTCACGGCGATGCCGAATACGAAGCTCTTGATCACGCCGTTCAATATGTCCTCGCGGAAATCCACCGCATTCTGCATCTGCGACCAGAACGATCCCTCGTCGACGCCGATCAGCACGACGCCGACCAGATAGCCGCCGAACACGCCCATCGCGCTGAACATCGCCGCCAGCAGCGGCATCGAAATTACGCCGGCCCAGAAACGCGGCGCCACCACGCGCGCGATCGGGTCGACCGCCATCATTTCCATCGCCGACAGTTGCTCGGTCGCCTTCATCAAACCGATCTCGGCGGTCATCGCCGAGCCGGCGCGGCTCGCGAACAGCAGTGCCGACACCACCGGCCCGAGTTCGCGCACCAGCGACAGCGCGACCAGCACGCCGAGCGCGGACTCCGAACCGTAGGTCTGCAATGTGTGGAAGCCCTGGAAGCCGAGCACCATGCCGACGAACAACCCGGACACCAGAATGATGATCAATGACAGCACGCCGGTGAAATAGAGTTCGCGGATGATCAGACGGGGCCGGCGAAAGCCGACCCCCGAGTGCAGCAGCGTCAACGCGAAAAAACGCGTGGCGTAACCGAGCCGGAATACGCTGTCGATCGTATGATGGCCGATACCGCGGATGTTGACGATGGCGCCACGGTTAAACAAGGCCGGCCTCCGCGCGGAATCCCCGGCTCGGATAGCGAAATGCGACCGGGCCGTCCATTTCACCCCATACGAACTGATGCACCAGCGGGTCCTGCGAGGCGCGAATCTGCTCGGGCGTCCCGTGCGCGACCATCACGCCTTCCGAAAGATAGTACACGTAATCGACGATGTCGAGCGCCTCCTGCACATCGTGCGTGACCACGATTGAAGTCACGCCGAGGGCGTCGTTCAGTTTCCGCACCAGGTTGGCGATCATGCCGAGCGAAATCGGATCGAGGCCGGTGAACGGTTCATCGTACATGATCAGCGTCGGGTCGAGCGCGATCGCGCGCGCGAGCGCCGCCCGTCGCGCCATGCCGCCGGACAATTCGGACGGCATCAGCCGGTGTGCGCCGCGCAGGCCGACCGCCTGGAGTTTCATCATGACCAGATCACGGATCATCGATTCCGGCAGATCGGTATGCTCGCGCATCTGGAAAGCAACGTTGTCGAATATCGACAGGTCGGTAAACAGCGCGCCAAATTGAAACAGCAGCCCCATGCCCCGTCGCAGCCGGTAAAGGCCCTCCACATCGAGTTCATGCGTAATGCGACCATCCACTTTCACCTGGCCGCGGGTCGGCTTCAGCACTCCGCCGATCAGCCGCAGCAGCGTAGTCTTGCCCGAGCCGCTGATGCCCATGATCGCGACCACCTTGCCGCGCGGAATCGTCATGTTGATGTCGGTCAGCACCGGCCGCCCGCTATTGTAGGAATAGCTGACGCCGCTGATTTCGACGAGATTGTCGGTGGCCACGAAAATCAATCCCAAATCAAAGCCGTGCATTGTAAACCAACGCCGAATCGCGGCCAAACCCGCGCGCGACGTCACTTGTTCACAAGTATACTTTCAGATACTTTGACGGCTTATGTCATCCTCCGCGCTGAGTTTTTCCAAAGTCGTCAAGAAATACGGCCGGGCCACGGCGCTGCACGAGGTCACCTTCGATATCGCGCGCGGTGAATTTTTCGGCCTGGTCGGCGTCAACGGCGCCGGCAAGACCACGTTGCTCAAGTGCCTGCTCGATCTTTGCGCGTTCGACGACGGCGGCATCGAAATCTTCGGCATTCCGCACCGGCTGCGCACAGCGCGCGCCAGAATGGCGTTCCTGCCCGAACGTTTCATGCCGCCTTATTACTCGACCGGCGAAGATTTCGTCCGCTACGTACTCGCGCTGCAGTCAGTCGACTACGACCGCGCCGCCGCCGAGCAATTGCTGCAAGCGCTCGATCTCGACCGCGCGGCGCTGCAGATGCCGGCGCGCGCCTATTCCAAGGGCATGACGCAAAAACTCGGGCTGGCCGCGAGTTTCCTCGCGCACAAGGATCTGTACGTTCTCGACGAGCCGACCAGCGGGCTCGACCCCAAGGCGCGCGCGCTGCTCAAGGCGCAGTTACGACAGATCAAACAACGCGGAGGCACCCTGCTGCTGACTTCACATGCGCTCGCCGATGTCGCCGAAATCTGTGACCGGATGGCGGTGCTGCATGCAGGCCGCGTGCTGTTTGTCGGCACACCGGACGAGCTCTGCCGGCAATATGCGAGCAGCGGTCTCGAAGCGGCATTTTTGCACTGCATCGAACAGGAGCGGCCGGCAGCCTAGATCGCTCCGCGACGTAAACTATCAGACGCAAAAATTATCTGGCAGAATGGCCGCCTAGCCTGCTGTCCATGTCATGGATAAATCCGCCAAGCCGGAGCTGTTGATTGTCGATGACGATCCGCTGATCAGCGACACGCTGAATTTCGTGCTCGGTCGTGATTTCCGCGTTTACGTCGCCGAATCGCGCAGTCAGGTCAAAAGCCTGCTGCGCCAGCTCGACGTCCCGCCGCAACTGGCGCTGGTTGACCTTGGTCTGCCGCCGACGCCGCACCGGCCCGACGAGGGCTTCAAACTGATCAACGAACTGATCGCCTACTCGCCCAACATCAAGATCCTGGTGCTGTCGGGGCAAAACGACGAGACCAACGCCCGGCACGCGCGCACGCTGGGCGCGATCGAGTTCATCGCCAAGCCGTGCGACCCGGAAAAAATCAAAAAATTGCTGCTCGACGCGCTGCACATCCGCGACGCCGAAATCGGCGCCCAGGCAGGTGACATCGGCATCGTCGGCAAAAGTCCGCCGATCGAGAAACTGCGCCAACAGATCGGCCAATACGCGAACGCGCCGTTTCCCGTACTGATCGAAGGCGGCTCCGGCAGCGGCAAGGAACTGGTCGCCGCGGCATTGCACCGCCAGAGTCCGCGCGCATCGAAGCCACTGCTGGCCCTCAACTGCGCGGCGATTTCGCCGACGCTCGTCGAACCCACGCTGTTCGGCTACAGCAAGGGCGCGTTCACCGGTGCGACGACTTCGCGTTCCGGCTATTTCGAAGACGCCCAGGGCGGCACGTTGTTCCTCGACGAAATCGGCGAACTGCCTCTCGAGCTGCAGGCAAAACTGCTGCGCGTGCTCGAGAACGGCGAATATCAGCGCGTTGGCGAGACCCAGAACCGGGCCAGCAACGCGCGCGTGATCGCCGCGACCAATCGCGACCTGCGCCAGGAAATCCGCAACGGCCGGTTCCGCGCCGATCTCTATCATCGCCTGTCGGTATTCACGATCGACGTGCCGCCGCTGCGCGACCTCGGACCTGACAAACAGCTGCTGCTTCTGCATTTTCGCGATTTTTACGCCCGCCAGGCCGCCGCCAAACCGTTCGAGCTCAACGCAGACGCGATGCGTCTGTGGCTCGAATACGGATTCCCGGGCAATGTGCGCGAACTGCGCAACATCGTGATCCGCCTCATCACAAAGCATGCCGGGCAGGAAATCAACGCTGAACAGCTGCGCACCGAGTTTGACATGGAAAGCATGGAGGCCGAGTTGCCCGGCCTGCCGGCAGGCCAGGATTTCAAGGCCGTGCTGGAAGCGGCGAAAAAACATCTGCAGCTGCAGAAGGGCTTCAACCTGGACCAGACGCTGCAGCAGTGGGAAAAGGGGTATGTCGAAGCCGCACTGGCGATCACCCAGGGCAACCTGTCGCAGGCGGCAAAGCTGCTCGGCATCCATCGCACCACCCTCTATAGCCGGATGCAGAATTACACGATGTCGGGCGAATTGCAGAACCCGCCGCAATAGCAGGCTGCTTAATTAATGTACTACTCCTACTTCGGGCTCGCGCAACCGCCGTTCCGCATCACGCCCAATACCGACTTCTTTTTCGGCGGCGGCAATCGCGGCCCGATTCTCGAAGCATTGATTTACGCCATCGGCCAGGGAGAAGGCATCATCAAGGTGACCGGTGAGGTCGGCAGCGGCAAGACCATGCTGTGCAATATGTTGCCGTCACGATTGCCGCCGCACGTCGAAACCGTCTATCTCGCCAATCCCAGCGTCTCGCCCGAAGAAATCCTGCACGCGATCGCGTTCGAACTGCAGATCAAATTGCCGCGCGACGCCGGCCGGCTCGAAGTAATGCGCGCATTGCAGGATTATCTGCTCGAACGCCACGCGGCGGGCAAGCAGGTAGTGATGTTCGTCGAAGAATCGCAAAGCATGCCGCCGGCGACGCTCGAGGAAATTCGCCTGCTGTCGAATCTCGAAACGCAGAACCACAAGCTTCTGCAGATCATGCTGTTCGGCCAGCCTGAACTCGACGACAGCCTGCGCCAGCCGCGGCTGCGCCAGTTGCGCGAGCGCATCACCCACAGTTTTCGCCTGGGCCCGCTCAAGGCCGGCGAAATCCATGACTATCTGAATTTCAGACTGCGCACCGCCGGCTACAGCGGTCCCGACCTGTTTCCGCGGCGGCTCATCCATGCCATCGCCAAAGCCTCGCACGGGATTACGCGGCGGATCAACCTGATCGCGGACAAGGCATTGCTGGCGGCATTTTCCGAAAATACCCACACGCTGAAGCCCAAGCACATCAAGGCGGCGGTGCGCGACAGCGAATTCAGCCAGTACAAATCGCCGGCGCGACATCCCAGAACACAACTGATCCTGGTGCTGTCGCTGCTCGCGATCGGCGCCGGTGCCGGCATTACAGGCTATGCGTTGTTCCGGGCCCACAATAATGCGGTGATCCACTCGCTGCCGCCACCGGCTGCGGGAACCATCACCCCTTCAACAACGGAGGCCCCTCCCGCAGTATCCGCCAATCCCGTCCCGCCTTCCTCACACATCACCCCCACTCCGGGCGTGCCTGCACCCCCGATAGCCGCCGCAGTCACTCCCGCAAAACCGGTGATGGCGGCATCTTCACAACCTATTCATCCACCTAGAGAAAACGCTGTCAGTGCCGATTCACCCCAGCCGCCGGCTGTCGGGGGAAATGACACGCTCGAAGCACGCACTGCCGCGACTTTGTCCTGGCTGGCGCAGCAGGACAAAACCGTTTATACCATCCAGTTGCTCGGAACCGGCCAGCCCCAACAGCTCAAGCAACATCTGAATGTCATAGGAAAATATGTTGAAATCAATGACATTTTTGTGTACCGTACCCTCGTGAATCAAAAACCGTGGCTGACGGTTCTGTACGGCTCTTTCAGCGATCGCCGCAGCGCATTGGCCGCATTGGCCGCGTTGCCGGCTCCGCTGAAAGCGTACCGGCCTTATCTGCGCACGGTGCAGGGAATACGCGCCGAGACCGCGCTGTCAGCGGTGCCCTGAGAGGGGCGCGCGATTGCCGCCATTGACAGGGAGATTCGAAAAATGATGATGACTCCGGCACCCCGCTCCCGGCGGAGATCCGACCGGCCAAACGGCCCCAACACCGGCGCGTGGCCGGTGCCATCAATCGCGATGGCGATGCTGGTCTGCACAGCGCTCGCCGGTTGCTACCGTCCGTCGGTGCTGCCGCAATCCGAAGGACATATTTCGACGCCGGCCGCACAGGCAACAGCTGGAGAGGCGCCGCCGCCTGTGCGCACCACCGATTTCGTGCCGCCACCGAAACCCGCCGTCAAGCCGGTTACTTACAGCGTGACCGTCGTCGACATGCCGGTCAAGGAATTGTTGTTCGCACTGGCGCGCGATACCAAGCAGAACATCGACATCCATCCCGATCTGCAGGGCCTGGTCAGCATCAACGCCGTCAACGAAACCCTGCCGGCGATTCTCGACCGCATCGCCAAGCAGGTCGACCTGCGCTACCGCGTCGAGGGCAATACCATCATCGTTACTCCGGATACGCCGTACATGAAGACCTACAAGGTCAACTATGTAAATATATCGCGCGAAACCACCTCGACTATCGGCGTATCGGGTCAAATCCAGGATACCGGCAGCAGCGGCAGTGGCAGTAGCAGCGGCAGCAGTGGCAGCAGTGGTGGCCAAAACAGTTCGAGTACCGTCGTCACCACCAAATCGACCAATAATTTCTGGGATGCGCTGCGCGAGAACATCCGCGCCATCCTGGCCTCCACGCACAATCAAAGTCTGTCCGCCGAGCAGAAGGCGGCGCGCGCCGAAGCGGTGCGCGCAGAACGCGAGGAACGCCTGCAGCAGGCAGAAGCGGCGGCGCGCGCCGGACAAGGCGCACAGCAATTGTTTACCACGGCTTTCGGGAACCAGCCGTCGCTGCCGTCGGCGCTGGGCGACGTCCGCGACAACATCATCATCAATCCGGTCGCCAGCACCGTCAGTGTACTCGCCAGCGAGAAACAGCATGCGCTGATCCAGCAATATCTCGACAATGTCGTGCAGTCGTCGCAGCGCCAGGTGTTGATCGAGGCGACGATCGCCGAGGTCGATCTTTCCGACGCCTACCAGAGCGGCATCGACTGGAGCCGGCTGGCATCCACGGCCAATCCCGGTAACGGCCTCAATATCACGCAGTCGCTGATCGGCGGCATCAGCGGCGGATTCACCGGCGGCAGCCTGACCGTCGGTTATTTCAATCCAACCTCGAAGTTCGGCAACATCAGCGAGAGCATCCAGCTGCTCAACCAGTTCGGCAACACCCGTGTGCTGTCAAGCCCGAAACTGATGGCGCTCAACAACCAGACCGCATTGCTCAAAGTAGTGGACAACATCGTTTATTTTCAGGTGCAGGCGCAGCAGAACACCACGCAGGGCGTCTCAACGCAGACCGTCAATACGACCCCCCAGACCGTTTCCGTCGGCGTCGTGATGGGCGTTACGCCGCAGATCAACGAGAACGGTCAGGTCACGCTGACGGTACGGCCGACGATTTCGCGCGTGATCGATTTCAAAAACGATCCCAATCCGACATTGACGATCCCGAATCCGGTGCCGGAAATCCAGATACGCGAGATGGAATCGGTGCTGCAGCTGGTCAGCGGACAGACCGCGGTGCTCGGCGGCCTGATGAATGAGAACATTCAGTACACGCGCAATGCGGTGCCCGGCATCGGCAACATTCCCGTCATCAGGGAATTTTTCAGCGCGCGTAACGACAATGTGACCAAGTCCGAGCTGGTGATTTTCCTGCGGCCGACGGTGGTCGCCAATCCGTCGCTGGACAGCGACGCGCTCAAGTTCTATCAACGCTTTCTGCCGCAGCAGCAGGGAACTGTGACCGAAACGACCCCGGGCGAGACCGCCGACACCAAACCATGAGTCTGTTGATGAAGGCCCTGGAAAAGGCCGCCCAGGATCGGAAAGAAAATAACAACGAATCCGGGCCGCCTTCAACCGTTGCCGCAGCGGGGTCCGGCAGCGGCGCATCGAAATCCGAGCTGACGCTCGAGCCGGCTGCTCCCCCGCTGCGCCGGGCGGCCCCTGCTGCGGCATCACCGCAGGAAACACAGCAGGCCGCGACCATCATCCGCGCGGAACGCCGCGACAGCGGCGGCATCGGCGCCATCGTGCGCGAACGTCCGCTGGCAGTCGTAATAGTGCTGGCAGTGATAGTCGCGATCGGCTATGGCGCTTACCTCTACCTGCAGATCAGCAATCCGCGCCTGTTCGCCGGTCAATCGCCGCCGCCGGTCCGCGCGCCGGCGGCAATTGTGGCAACAACGCCTCCCGCCAGTGCGGGGACGGTTGGAACGCCGTCGCCGCCATCGTCTGCCCTGACCGCGCTGCCGTTGCTGCCGCTGCAGAACGGCGCGGTTCCGGCGCCGCTGGCGGCAAAAAAAGAGGACAAACCGGCGGCCACTGCACCGGAGACATCCGCTGCGCCGGAAGCGCCCGCCGTACCCATCGCGCCTCGCGACACCATCAAAGTCAGCGTCGGCGGCGCGGCGCCGACGCTGAACCCGCTCACGGTAGACGCCTATCAGGCGCTTGTATCCGGAGATCTCGCAACGGCGCAACAGCGCTACGATCAATTGCTGAAAAGCGATCCCGCCAACCTCGACGCGCTGCTCGGCCTGGCCGCGATCGCGTCCAGACAGGGTGACCGGGAAACGGCCGCCAAACGCTACCTGAAAGCGCTTGAACTCGATCCGCGCAACGCCGCGGCGCAGGCCGGCCTGCTCAACATGTTCGGCGGCGCCGATCCGCTGGCCGCCGAAACCCGGCTCAAGGAGCTGATCGCCAGTGAACCGGCGCCGGCCCTCTACTTCACCCTCGGCAACGTTTACGCGGACCAGCAGCGCTGGCCGGATGCGCAGCAGGCGTATTTCGAGGCCTACCATCTGCAGTCCGACAATCCCGATTACGCCTATAACCTTGCCGTCGGCCTCGACCACATCGGCCAGCCCAAGCTGGCGCTCGAGTTCTACCAGCGCGCTACGCAACTCGCGCGGAGCGGCGGCCGGGCGAATTTCAGCATCACCGCCGCCGAAGACCGCATCGGAAAACTTCAAAAAGCGGCACAATAAATCCTCATTCTCAACGGCAAACCGCAGTGCTGCCGCGCAGATGACAAGAAGAGCGGACCAACTGACATGAACGCGGCGTCATCGACAGGCCGACATGGCTGAACAGCGCAAAAAACTGCGGCTCGGCGAACTGCTGGTACAGCAGGGACTGATCACCCTCGACCAGCTCGGCATCGCGCTGGCAGAACAGAAACAGAGCAATCTGCCGATCGGCCGCCTGCTGGTGCGGCTCGGCTTCGTCACCGAGGCCGCGATCCGCGACATCATGGCGCGCACCGTCGGCCAGGAGGCAATCGACCTGGCGCAGGTGGTGGCCGATCCCGAAGCGCTGAAACTGGTGCCGCAGGATTTCGCCCGCCACCACCGCCTGCTGCCGATCGCCTACGAAGCCGAGGACCGCGTATTGACGGTCGCGATCACCGAGATTTTCAACGTCATCGCGCTCGATCAGCTGCGCGCGACGCTCGGCCCGAGCGTCGAAATCAAAACGCTGCTCGCCGGCGAAGCGCAGCTTGAAGATTACATCGACCAGTTCTACGGCCACGAGCTGTCGGTCGACGGCATTCTGCAGGAAATCGAAACCGGCGAAATCGACTATCAGAGCCTGCAGGCCGGCGGCGCCGAGTACACCCAGCCGGTGGTGCGACTGGTCAACGCGCTGCTGGTCGATGCCGTCAAACGCGGCGCCTCCGACATCCACTTCGAGCCCGAGTATGCATTCCTGCGCATCCGCTACCGGATCGACGGCGTGCTCGAAACCGTGCGCAGCCTGCACAAGACCTACATGCCGGGGATCACGGTGCGGATCAAGGTCATCAGCGACATGAACATCGCCGAGGCGCGCGCGCCGCAGGACGGACGCCTGTCGCTGACGCTGAACGGCCGCCCGGTCGATTTCCGCGTCTCGACTCACCCGACCATCCACGGCGAGAACATCGTGCTGCGGATTCTCGACCGTGAAAAATCGATCATCAGTCTCGACCGGATGAGTCTGCCGCGGGAATCGCTCACCAAGCTGAACCTGATGCTGGCGCGGCCGGAAGGCATTCTGATCGTGACCGGGCCGACCGGCAGCGGCAAGACGACGATGCTGTATTCGCTGCTGGCGCAGGTCAACGACGAAACCGTCAACATCATGACGCTCGAGGATCCGGTCGAATATCCGGTCACGCTGATGCGCCAGACCTCGGTCAACGACGCGGTGCGGATGGATTTCGCCAACGGCATCCGCTCGATGATGCGCCAGGACCCCGACATCATTCTGGTCGGCGAAATCCGCGATCGCGACACCGCGGAAATGGCGTTCCGCGCCGCGATGACCGGTCACCAAGTGTTCTCGACGCTGCACACCAATTCCTCGCTCGGCGCATTTCCGCGCCTGCTCGATATCGGCATCCAGCCCGACATCATGGCCGGCAACATCATCGGCGTAATCGCACAGCGCCTGGTGCGTGCGTTGTGCACCCACTGCAGAGAAGCCTACGTGCCGACCGCGGAAGAGCGGAAGATCCTCGGCCCGGCGGCGGAGCGCGTCGAATACGTCTACCGGCCGGTCGGCTGCGCCAAGTGCGGCAACAAGGGCTACCGGGGACGCCGCGCCGTGATGGAGCTGCTGATCATGGACGGCGATCTCGATGAACTGGTCGCGCGGCGCGCAACCGCCAAGGAACTGCGCGCGGCGGCGCTGGCAAAGAATTTCAAGCCGCTGGCGGAGGAAGGCGTGGCGCGGATACTCGACGGCACCACTAGCCTGGTCGAGGTCTCGCGGATGATCGACTTGACCGGGCGTTTCATCTAGCCGCCGATGCCCGCCTTCCGCTACAAAGCCGTCGACAAAGCCGGCCAGCCGGTGCGCGGCGCGCTCGAAGCGAGCAACGAGGTCGATCTCGAACTGCGGCTGCGCCGCATGGGGCTCGACCTGATCAGCTCCAGGGAAATCGACAAGACCGCCGGCGGCCTCGTCGCCGCCGGCGGCCGCACCACCCGGCGCGACCTGATCACGTTCTGCTTCGACATGGAGCAGCTGACGCGTTCCGGCATCCCGCTGCTCGACGGCATCCGCGATCTGCGCGACTCGATCGAGAACCCGCGTTTCCGCGAGGTGTTGGCGACGATGATCGAGGACATGGAGGGCGGCCGCATCCTGTCGCAGGCGATGGCGCAGCACCCCGATGTATTCGACAACGTCTTCATCAGCCTGATCCGTGCCGGCGAACAGGCCGGGCGCCTGACCGAAGTGTTCGAGAACCTCGGCAACACCCTCAAATGGCAGGACGAGCTGGCGTCACAGACCAAGCGCCTGCTGATGTACCCCGCAACGGTGCTGGTGGTGGTGATCGTCGTGATGCTGTTTCTGCTGATGTACCTGGTGCCGCAGGTGGTGCAGCTGCTGAAGACGATGGGGCTGGCGCTGCCGCTGCAGACGCGCATCCTGATCTTTGCCTCCAACTTCGTGATCAACTACTGGCCGTTCCTGTTCAGCCTGCCGGTAGTGGCAACCGTCGCAATCGTGGTGTTGATCCGGCGCAACCGGCGCGCGCAATATCTGTGGGATTACACCAAACTGCACCTGCCGGTGATCGGTCCGGTGTTGCAGAAAATCATCCTGTCGCGGTTCGCCAATTTTTTCGCGCTGATGTACCGCTCCGGGATCACCGTCCTCGACGCGATGAAAACCGGCGAAGACATCGTCGGCAACCGCGTGATCGCGGACGGCCTGGCGCGCGCCGGACAGCAGATCAATGCCGGCGACGGCATGAGCGAATCGTTCCAGAACCTCGGCATTTTCCCGCCGCTGGTGATCCGCATGCTGCGCATCGGCGAAAACACCGGCGCGCTCGACACCGCGCTGCTCAACATCACCTACTTCTACAACCGTGACGTCAAGGAATCGGTCGACAAGGGGCTGGCGATGCTGGGACCGGCGATGACCATCCTGCTCGGCGGCATGCTGGCATTCGTCATGTGGTCGGTGCTGGGGCCCGTATATGATATTCTGGGCAAGCTGAAGTTTTAACAGATATCCGATCACGGAAGCGCGTCCGCATCATGGCAAACAAGTTGCTGGTTTCGGTGTCGGCAAAACAGATCAGCGCTGCGCGCTGGAGCGGCGGCGGTTTCGCCGCCTGCACCGTGTTCGCCAACGATGACGAAGGACTGGCCGCTTTCAAGCAGTATCTCGCCCGGATTTCCGGCGATACGGTCTATGTGATGGCCGATGCGGTGGGGGAAGATTACCGCCTCGAACTGCTGCCCCACAGTTTCGGCAGCGACCGCAGCGAGATGATCGGCCGCAAGCTGAGGCAGCATTACCGCAACAACGCTTACTGCGGCGCCTGGATGCAGGAACGCGACAGCGGCAAACGGCGCGACGACCGTTACCTGTTCTGCGCGCTGACCACCCCCGACCTGATCGAGCCGTGGATACAGGCCGTTGTCGAACGCGGGCTGCCGATCGCCGGCGTCTACCTGCTGCCGACAGCCGGCCAGATCCTGATCGAAAAACTGCAGTTGAAGCAGCCCAACCTGCTGGTGGTGTCGCTGCACAGCTCGGGGATGCGGCTTACCTATTTCCGCAACCAGAAACTGCGCATCAGCCGCCTCGCCCAGATCGACAGCGGCGGACAGCAGCCGGTCAGGAGTGTCGCCGAGGAAATTTCGAACACCCGGCTTTATCTGCACGGGATGCGCGCGCTGACCCTCGACGAACCGCTGACGGTGCTGGTCATCGACCGCGACGACACACTGCACGATCTGACGCAGGTCATCGCGCGTGACAACCCGAACCTCGAATGCCGCCGGCTGGTGCGCGCGGAAATCATCGAAAAACTCGGCATCAAGTCGGCCGCGCTCGCCTCCTCGACCGACGCGCTGTATCTGCATCTGCTCGGGCTGAGCGCGCCGGCCAACAATCTGGCGCCGGCCAGCATCACCATCGGCCATCGCCAACGCCGGGCGCAACAAGCGGTTTACGCGCTGGCCGGCGCCGCCGCACTGGTCGTAACGGCATGGTGCACGATCAATGTCATACAGGTCATCTATACTCACGGCAAGGCCGAGGACGCCGCGCGCGACACCGTGCAGCAACAGACCCGGTATCAGGAAATCACGCGTCAATTCCCGTCGGCGCCCACCACCGCGGAAAACCTCCGGCGCACGGTCGAGATTGCGCAGAAACTCGGCGGTATCACCCGCACGCCGGAAGCGCTGATGGCAGCCGTAAGCCAGGCGCTCGATCTCAATCCGGCGATCGCCCTGAAAACCTTCAGCTGGAAATACGGCGCCGCGGACATCACCAGCGGCAGCGAGGGAGCAAGCTCCTCCTCCGGCAACCAGGCGGCCAGCGCGGCCGGGACACGCCATCAGAGCGGAATAATCGAAGGAGAAGTGCGTCCATTCCAAGGCGATTACCGTGCCGCGATCGAAACCATCAACCGCTTCGTGGCTGCACTCTCGCAACAGCCGGAAGTCGCGCAGGTCAAAATCGTCCATCTGCCGCTCAATATCAGCCCCGACCTGAGCCTGTCCGGCAATACCTCGAACGACAACCGCGAGCAAACCGGCAAGGCCGAATTCAAACTGCTGATAATACTGAAACAGACGGTATGAGCGACATCGACCTCGAAACTCTGAAAAAGCCGCTGCTGGCGTTATGTATCGTGATCGCCGCCGGCGCCGGCGCGATCTATTACACCGACCAACTGCTGCAGCAGGCTGCGCTGGATCTCGCGCAGAAGAAACGACAACTGCAGGAAGCCCACACGCGTCTGCAGAAGTCGGGGGACGAAAAAGAAACCATCGTTCGCTACCTCGACAGCTACCACTATCTCCAGCAACTCGGCTTCGCCGGTGATGAACGGCGCATCGACTGGATCGATGCGCTGCGGCTGACCAACCAGCAGATGCAGCTGTTCGGCATCGACTACCAGATCAGCGCACAGCAATCCTATCCGTATGCCGGCGAGCTTGGTCCCGGCCAGGTCACGCTGCATCAGTCGGTGATGAAGATCAACCTCGGCCTGCTGCACGAAGGGGACTTGATGAAATTCCTGACCGCCCTCGCCCAGCAGAACGCCGGAATCTTCTCGGTCAACCAGTGCATGCTGACGCGCGCCAACACCGGCGGCAGCATCCGTTATCAGCCCAATCTGCGCGCCGAATGCGAGCTGGCGTGGATCACCGCGAAACCGGAAGGACCGTCATCATGATGCGCGGGCTCGTGTATCTGCTGCTGGCGGCCTATGGCGTGACGGCCGCGGGCGCCGACCTGGGACGGCTGTTTTTCACGCCGACGCAGCGGGCGGCGCTGGACGGTGCGCGCAAGCAGAACGTCCAGACCGAAATCGGCAACGACAACCCGCAGGAGGCGGCGCCGTTGCCGCAGAACATCAGCATCAACGGCGTGGTCCGGCGCAGCGACGGCAAGACCACGGTATGGGTCAACAACCGGGCCATCACCGAACGGCAGTCAAACAGCGTCAACATCGTTCCTTACAAGAACAGCAATCGCGTGAAGCTCACCACGCCGGACAGCGGTCACAGCATCGACCTCAAGGTCGGCCAGACCGTGGAACTGACCACCGGCGCCATTGCGGAAGGCACCTCGCATCCCGTTCCCGCCACAACTCAGAACGGAAGCGTTACCGCCGCCGGCGCCAATGGTCCATCTGCCGTCCAGCAAGCAGCGCCGTCGGGGGCATCCGGGCCGACCAGACCGGAGACCGCGACGCGAAACAGGCCAGTCCCTGCGACAGATCCGGATGAACCGAACAGCGGGCAATAAAGTGGCTTCACGAACCGGTCTCCTGCACGGAACCGATGACCGCCCGTTCCACGCACCACGCCGGCAGGCCGGCTATGCGGCGCTGGTGCTGGTTGTGATCATCGGACTTACCCTGGCTGCATTGTTCGTGACGTCGCTCAACGCCGCCGCGTTGCACAACGAACAGAACCGCAAGACACTGAACGCACTGGCGCTCGCCAAGCAGGCCTTGATCGCGCGCGCGGCAACCGATCAATCGCTGCCCGGGAGTCTGCCGTGCCCCGATACCGACAATAACGGGAGCGCGGACCTGTTCGCCGGAAATAATTGTCCCAGCTACATCGGTCGTTTGCCATGGCGCACGCTGGGTCTGCCCGATCTGCGTGATGCCAGCGGCGAGCGTCTGTGGTACGCGCTCTCCCCCAATTTCCGCGATTACGTGGGCATAGTAGCGATCAACGACAGCACCGCCGGAACATTATCGGTGACCGGTGTGGCCCCCGTCGCCAATGTCGCCGCCATTGTATTTTCGCCGGGCTCGGCATTGCCCGGACAAGCACGCGACAGCGCTGCCAATCAGCTCGATCCGGACAATTATCTGGAAAGCACCAATGCGACCGGCGGCCCTGCTTTCACGTCGCAAGCTGCCAGCGACAGCTTCAACGATCAATTGATCACGATCGCCGTGGCCGATCTGATGCCGATGGTCGAGCAGCGCGTGGCCCGTGAAATGATGACAATATTGCAGAACTACAAAACGGCGACCGGCGGCCTTTATTATCCGTGGGCCGCCGATAACACCGGCAACAGCATCAATCCCTCAGGTCACCAGGGCCACGATCGCGGCCTGTTCCCCTGCGGCAACGCGCTTCCGGTCAGCTGGGGCAGCGCCGGGATCACCCTGCCGGGATGGCTTACGGCCGATTGCGGATCAGGCGGTTGGGCGTCGCTGACTTATTACGCGGCTTCCTATTCCTATCTTTCGGGCGGCGCAGGTGCCTGCGACACGGCGGATGGTTACTGCAATACTCCCTGCGGATGGCCATTCAAACTTTCCCTCGACGGCAATTGCAGCCCGATTCTCGTGCTGCTGACGCCGGGGACAAACGGCGTCTTCGAAAATTCCAATGGGAGCAGCGACAGCTTTACGACGCCCACCTCGACCGCAAACGATCGTGACCGCATCTATACCTATCCCTGACCGCGATCAGCATCGGCGCGCGGGTGGTTTCACGCTGATCGAAATAGCGGTCGCGCTGCTGATCCTCACTTTATTGGTAAGCGCATTTCTGGTGCCGCTGCAGGCGCAGGTCGAACAACGGAAAATCAGCGAAACCCAGAAAATTCTCGATCAGGCCATGGAAGCGCTGCTCGGTTTCGCCGCTGCCAACGGGCGGCTGCCGTGCCCGGCTTCCAGCACCAGTAATGGCGCTGAAGCTTTTGCTGCGGGGGGGAACGCAACGAACGGCAATTGCCTGCCCGATGCGGGGGGTTATTTCAACGGTTTCCTGCCGGCGGCAACGCTCGGCTTTTCTCCGGTGGACGCCTCGGGCTACGCGCTGGACGCCTGGGGCTCGCAGCAAAACCGTATCCGCTACGCGATCTCCAATAACACCGTCAATGGAGTAACCAACCCATTTACCAAAGCGGGCGGCATGCGCCTTGCGGGCATCTCGAACATACCCGGCGCCAATCTGCTCTATGTCTGCAGCAGCAGCGCCGGAGTGACCGCCTCCAATTGCGGCATCAACCCCAACACGGTGACCTTGACTTCCAATGCTCCGGTCGTCGTCTGGTCGCTCGGCTCCAATGCGGCCACCGGGGGAACCGGCGCCGACGAAGCGGAGAATCTGGACGGCGACCGGATATTCGTCTGGCATACGCAGACCGGAAGCAATGCCGCCAACGGAGAATTCGACGATATGGTGGCCTGGATGTCGTCGAATGTGTTGTTGAGCAAAATGATCAGCGCCGGACAGTTGCCTTAATTTCTGATTCCAGCCTCGCTCAACTCGAAGCATACCGAGCCGTTGTCGTTGCTGGTCAGGGTAAGTTTATAGCCCGATTGTTCCGCCTGCTTGGCCGCCTGATAGAGTCCGATGCCGAGTCCGTTCCGCGACGGCACCGGCGCGGTGAACAGATCGGCGGCAATGCCGCGCGGCAGCGCCGGCCCGCTGTCGCAGATCGTGAGCCGGCCGCCGTTTGCGGAACGGAAGACCACGCTGATCCGCATATCGGGATGCTGACGCGCCTTGGCAAGCGCATTCTGCAGCAGATTCTCGGCGACGCCGTCGAACAGTTCACCCGGCACCGTCGAGTCGGTCGAAATCGGTTCTTCCAGCGAAAAACGGACTTCATTGCGCGCGTAGCGTTGCTGCAACGCGCTCCACCAGCCCGCCGCGTCGGCTTCGATTGCGGTGTCCTCCTGTTGCGGCGCTTTCAGTTTTTCGAGGGTAACCGACAGCCGCTGCGCGATCTGCGGCAGTTGCCGCCTGACCAATTGCTGCAGTTCGGCCGCCTGACCGGCGCCGCTGCTCTCGGCCGCGGCGCACAGCGACTTCAGCGATTGCAGCAGATTTTTGACGTCGTGCGTCAGCCGCGCGCCGGTTTCGTAGATCGCCTGGGTGTAGGCGTTCTGCCGCTGCATTTCCTCGCGTCGCTTGGCTTCGTAAAAATGCCCCAGCATCTGCGTCAGCAGGTTGAGGTGCAACAGCAGCGCCGGGCTCAGCGACCAGCGGGTGTAGAACGTCAGCGTCAATTGCCGGAACGAGCATTCGGTCCGGAATCTCGACCGCACGCCGACTTCCCCGCCGCCGTGCGGCGACTGCCAGGCGACGCCGGCGATCCACGGCAGTTCGCGCATGTCGTGCAGCGCCGAAGTCAGAAAGCGCGCCGGTTCGCGTTCGCGCTCGGCGAGGTCGGCGATCCCCTTGACCCAGCGCTCGAACGGCAGGCCGAGACTCATCAGATAGCGCGAGAGCTGGTAGCCGATGCCGGTGAAGCCGCTGTGCGGGTTCCACAACCAGCTCAGCGTCATCAGCAGCAGCGCCATCACGAACAGACTCTGCGCGAGCGCCAGCGCATAATCGCCGTGACTGACCTGTTTGACGACGAAACTGCCGAGCACCAGCCCGGCGACCAGCAGGAATAGCGACAGGCTGTAAAAGAGATCGATCGCGAGCGGCGAAGATTTGCTGCCCGCCGGCACCGGGACCATGATGACAATGACCGGCAACGCCAGCAGGCCGTAGCGCACCAGTACTATCAGCGCCGGCTCGAACTGCTGACCCTCGAAGGTGTGCGGTATCACCCAGATCAGCAGCATCGACAGCAGATACAGCGCGGCGAGCAGCGCCGCAAAGCGCTGGCGCGGCTGCCGGCTGCCGAGCAGATTGCCGCCGATCAGCGCGAACAGCACCGCGATCCATACCGCCATCAACCACCAGTTGTTCCACCCCGCGAGCAGCACGCCGACGATGATCACCAGCAACGCATGGCGCGACTCCAGACTGCGTTCGCCGCGCCACACCGGCTGCCACATCAGGAACAGGCCGAAATGCGCGAGCAGCATGCCGCGCGCCCACCACTGGTCGATGCCCCACGCCAGCGCGCAATGCAGCGCGAGCAGCATGCCACCCAGCCACCATTGCGGATGGGCGCCGACGATCTGCCGCTGCAATCTGATTACCGGCTCATCTGCCTGCGTTATCATTCGCCAATCATCCGGGTCAAGACCTCATTATGTCAGGGACTCCAGGCAACGACCATTCGGCGCGCGGCCGCCAGATAGCGGCGATCGCCCGCTTTACGCTGCTCGAGGCGGGGCGCGTGCGCCTGTGGTGGCTGTTCATCGCGATATTGGCGATTGCCTGTGGCGCAGCATGGTTCGTGCACCAACTGGCGATCACCGAAAGCGCGCGCATCCAAACCGCTTTTCTGGCCGCCATGGTCCGGCTGGCCGCGGTGTTCGTGCTGACCCTGCACATACTGACCAGCATCGTGCGCGAATTCAACGACAAGGGGCTGGAACTGATATTGTCGTTCGACCTGCGGCGCGGCGATTACGTGCTCGGCCGGCTGCTGGGCTTCCTGCTGATCGCGCTGCTGATCGCGTTGCTGGCGACCGCGCCGCAACTGGCGCTCGCGCCGCCGCATGCGGCGCTGCAGTGGGGGCTGTCGCTCGCCTGCGAGCTTGCAATCGTGGCCGCGTTGAGTCTGTTCTGCATCATGACTTTCACGCAACTGATGCCGGCGGCGAGCTTCGTGCTCGGTTTCTACCTGCTTGCGCGCACGTTGACCGCGATACGGCTGATGGACGCCGCGCCGCTGACCGGCGCCGATCTGCCGTCGCACCAGGTGATTTCGTGGGTGATCGACGGGCTTGCGCTGGTGCTGCCTGCGCTCGATCGTTATGCGCAGGGCGCCTGGCTGATCGGCGACAGCGCGATATCGTGGCCGGCGTCCGCGGCGCTGGCGGCACAGGCAGCGCTGTACACGGTGTTGCTGGCAGCCGCCACCACGTTCGATTTCCAGCGTCGCAATCTGTGAGAACACGCGACGAACGCCCGCTGACCGCGGTGTCCGCGGGCACATGGCTGGTGCTGTGCGTTGCGCTTGGCGCGCAGATCGCATGGCAGGCGCTGCAACCGCAGCCGGTCGCCAGCGCGGCGGCCCTGAACGCGCCGCCCTCCCCGGCTGTGCTGCGCGCTGTCGCCGGCGGCGAACCGGCCGCGCTGGCGGGACTGCTGACGCTGCGCCTGCAGGCATTCGACAACCAGCCGGGCATCAGCATCCCGTTCCGCAACCTCGATTATTCGCACGTCATACAGTGGCTGGCCGCGATCCTCGATCTCGATCCGGACACCCAGTATCCGCTGCTGATGGCGGCGCAGCTCTACGCGCAGGCGCCCGGCGCGGCGCGCCAACGCCAGATGCTGGATTTCGTGCATCGCGAGTTTCTGCGCGATCCCGACCGGCGCTGGCGCTGGCTGGCCCACGCCTGCCTCGTGGCCAAGCATCGGCTGCATGACGACGCGCTGGCATTGCAGTATGCGCACGACATCGCCCGCCTTGCGCCGGCGGCGCCTGGCTGGGCCAGGCAAATGCAGATTTTCATCCTCGAAGACATGGGGGAAACGCAAAGCGCCAAAATCCTGCTCGGCGGGCTGCTCGCCAGCGGCCAGGTACAGGATCCGCATGAAATTCACTTCCTGATGGGACGGTTACAGGAGCTGGAAAGCGCCGAAAACTCGTCGCCAACGTCAAAAAACTGACTTTTGGACGCTGCCTTTTACGAGGCAAATCTTCCTGTATCAATCAATAGGAGAGAATATTTATATTGCATCGCAATAAGCGACGCTAATATATTGTAAAATTATCATAATGTTATACAATAGCGCGCCATTGGCATTATCAAATGCCAACTATTTCACAAATAAGGATCAGCAAAAATTGATGTGCCAAACAGACTTATCGAGGGATGGCACGAGAATTGCGCAAAATCGGGTAACGAATCCACTCAGAAGGGGACATAAATCATGAACAAACAGCGAGGCTTCACCCTGATCGAAATCGCGATCGTGCTGGTCATCATCGGGCTGCTGCTGGGCGGCATATTGAAAGGTCAGGAACTGATCAACACCGCGCGGGTGCGGAACATAGCAGCCCAGATCGACGGGATCAAAGTCGCCTATCTGGCATTCCAGGACCGTTACCGGATTCTGCCGGGAGACATGGACACTACCACTGCGAGCACTTCTCTGCCGCAGGTTAACGGCGGGGCCGCCCCCGGGTGCGGCACTGCAGGCTCAGGGCTTTGCTCAAATGGTGTCATTGACGCTCCCGAGACTTCGCTGGTATGGACGCAACTTTCCGCCGCGGGGTTTATCACCGGCACTTATTGCGCTAACCCATGCGCTGCGCTTGCATCGGACACCAGTTCTGACACCGCCCCCGCCCCAACTCCGACAACGGTCCCGACCAACGCCTTCAGCGGCTGGGTTGAACTGGTAAGCGACAACGATTATCAGGATGTCGCTACCGCATCAACCCATCTTAACATCAAGACGGGCGGCAATATTCCCGTAAGCATTCTTCTTGAACTCGACAACAAGATCGACGATGGCATACCGTCAACCGGCGCGTTCCGGGCAACTAACGGCGCTTGGGATCAATCCAGCGTCTCCACCTGCGTCACCGGAAGCGCAGCGGCGATGAGATACAATGCCGCTGTCACCAATCCGAACTGCGGCGGCACAGCGCTTCAGTAAGCAAATCCGCTGCCCGACAAAAAACCCGCCTTGCGCGGGTTTTTTGTCGCTTGATCACCCTTGCAGCAATTTGATTTCTGCCGCAGCCAGACTTTCTTCCGTGCCCAGCAATACCAGCACGTCGCCTTCCTGAATCACGGTATCCGGCATCGGGGCCACCGGCGCCGCACCGGGCCGCCGCAACGATTTGATTTCGACCGCGGCCTGCTCCAACCCGATCCGCGCCAGCGTACGACCGATCGCCGCCGCCCCCGGTTCGATCACCACTGAATGCAGGCGCGGTGCGGATCGTGCCGCGTTCATGGACTCGTCACTGACGCCGCGGAAAAACCCCTTGAACAGCGCATAGCGGCTTTCGCGCACCTGCCGGATGTGCGCGAGTACGCGGTTCAACGGGATCCCCAACAGCATCAACGCATGCGACGCCAGCATCAGGCTGCCTTCCAGAATGTCGGCGACCACTTCCGCGGCACCGGCCTGGCGCAGGCGTTCGATGTCGGCGTCGTCAATGGTGCGCACGATGACCGGCAACTCCGGCCGCACCTGCTGTACCGCTGACAGCACGCGCAGTGCAAATTCGGTATCGGCAACGCTGACCACCACCGCGCGCGCGCGCGGCAACCCAGCCGCCATCAGCACTTCGCGCCGTCCGGCGTCCCCGTAAACGACGCGTTCGCCCGCCGCCGCGGCTTCCCTGATCCGCTGCGGGTCGATGTCGAGGGCGACGAAACCGATATCTTCCCGGTTGAGCAGCCGCGCGAGGTTCTGCCCGCTGCGACCGTAGCCGCAGACTATGACGTGCCGGTCCGCGGCGATCGACTGGGTCGCGATCTGGGTCAATTCCATCGCGCGCACCAGCCATTCCGCCCCGCTCATATGGCGCACGATGCGCTCGCTGCGCTCGATGATGAACGGCGCCAGCAGCATCGACAGCACCAGCGCTGCCAGCGTCACCTGCAGCAGAAGTTCCGGCATCAATTTGAGCGGCGCTGCAAGCGTCAGCAGCACGAAACCGAATTCTCCTCCCTGCGCGAGGTCGAGCGCGGTGCGCAGCGCGGCGCTGATATGGCTGCCGAACAGACGTGCCAGCGCCGTCATCAGTCCGACCTTCAGCGCGATGACGATCAGCAGCGCCGCGGCGACCCACAACCAGTAGGCAACGACCAGCGCAACGTTGAGCTGCATCCCGACGGTCACGAAAAACAACCCGAGCAGCACGTCGCGGAACGGCTTGATGTCGTCCTCGACCTGGTAACGGTATTCGGTTTCCGAAATCAGCATGCCGGCGATGAACGCGCCGAGGGCAAGCGACAGCCCGGCGGCCCTGGTGATGAAGGCCAGGCCCAGCGTGATCAGCAGCACATTCAGCACGAACAGCTCGGACGACTTCTGCCGCGCGACCAGATTGAACCACAGCCGCATCGGTTTCTGCCCGAAGAACAGCAGGATCGCCAGCACCACAATCGCTTTCAGCAGCGCAAAGGCGAGTCCGGTGGCCAGCGTCGCCGGCGGCTGCGCCAGCGCCGGGATCAGGATCAGCAGCGGCACCACGGCCAGATCCTGAAACAGCAACACGCCGATCACCTGCCGGCCGTGCGGCGTATTGAGCTGGAGTTTTTCCGCCAGCATTTTGCTGACGATCGCGGTCGAAGACATCGCAATCGCGCCGCCGAGGACAATGCCGGCGCGCCAGTCACCACCGTCGAACACGGTGAAAGCGACGACGATCAACAGCGTCAGCGCCACCTGCGAAGCGCCGAGTCCGAACACGACGTGGCGCATCGTCGCCAGCCTGGAGAGGCTGAATTCAAGCCCGATGCTGAACATCAGAAACACCACGCCGAACTCGGCGAGGTCGCGCGTGTTTTCGGTGCCCGGGATCAGCCCCACACTGAAAGGCCCGATCGCGACGCCCAGCAGCAGATAGCCGATCATCGCCGGCAGCCTGAGGGTGCGGAACAGGATCACCACCAGCACCGCGGCGAGCAGCAGAACCAGCACCGTTTGCAGGGAATTTTCCATAAAATGCCTTCTGGATAATGCCTTATCGCTGCCGAATTGCAAGAGCGCCGCCGGGCCTCTGCGCCGACTTTGTTATACTGCTCGCGCCATGAAACCCGCAAAGCAAGCGTCGCAGCCGGCCGCCGGCGATGCCGTCGGACTGGCGCGCGAGGTGCTCGAAATCGAGGCGGCGGCAATTCACGGACTCATCGCAAAACTCGATCACAGCTTTCAGAAAGCCGTCGATCTGCTGTTCGCCTGCCGCGGCCGGGTCACGGTCAGCGGCATCGGCAAGTCCGGCCATATCGCGCGCAAAATCGCGTCAACGATGGCAAGCACCGGCACTCCGGCCTATTTCGTGCATCCGGCCGAGGCAAGCCACGGCGACCTCGGCATGATCACCCGAGACGACGCGTTCATCGCGCTGTCGAACTCCGGAGAAAGTTCCGAGCTGCTGGCGATCGTGCCGCCGATCAAGCGGCAGGGCGCGAAACTGATCGCGCTGACCGGCAATCCGCAGTCGAGCCTCGCGCGCGAGGCCGACGTCCATCTGTACGCGGGCGCCGAAAAAGAAGCCTGCCCGCTCAACCTGGCGCCGACCGCCAGTACCACCGCCGCGCTCGCGCTCGGCGACGCACTGGCGCTGGCGCTGATGCAGTCCAAGGGTTTCAGCCGCGACGAATTCGCGCGTTCGCACCCGGGCGGCGCGCTCGGCCGCCGGCTGCTGACCCACGTGCGCGACGTGATGCGCGTCGCGGCCGACGCGCCGCGCGTCGCCGAAGGCACGACGCTCGCTGAGGCGATCCGCGAGATGACGCGCGGCGGACTGGGAATGACGGCGATCGTGGACGACGCGCAGCGCGTGGTCGGCATCTTCACCGACGGCGATCTGCGGCGCGCACTCAGCGCCGGCACCGATCTTCACAAAACCCGGATCGGCGACGCGATGAAGCGCGACCCCCATACCATCGGCCCCGACAAACTGGCGGCGGAGGCGGTGCAGATCATGGACCGCTACCGGGTGAACCAGCTGCTGGTGGTCGATACCGGGCAGCGGCTGGTCGGCGCGCTCAATATGCATGACCTGTTCCGGGCCAAAGTGATCTGATTATCGACCCGCAGCCGTAAACACGACCGATGCAGAAAATTTACGACAAGGCCGGACGCGTCCGCCTCGCGGTGTTCGACGTCGACGGAGTAATGACTGATGGCGCGCTTTATCTGACCGACGGCGGCGAGGAAATCAAGGCGTTCAATTCGCGCGACGGGCACGGCATGAAAATGCTGCAGGATAGCGGCGTCGAAATCGCGCTGTTGACCGGCCGCACCTCGCGCTGCGTCGAACTGCGCGCGCAGAACCTCGGCGTCAAGCTGGTGTTTCAGGGAGCGTCCGACAAGGGGCGCGTGTTCGCCGAATTGCTGGCAGCGCGCAATATCGAGGCGGCCGCTACAGCCTATATGGGGGACGACGTGGTCGATCTGCCGGCGTTGCTGCGGTGCGGGCTGGCGCTCACCGTGCCCGACGCGCCGCTCCTCGTAAGACAGCATGCGGACTACGTGACGCGGGCCGGCAGCGGCAGCGGCGCGGTGCGCGAAGCCTGTGAACTGATCATGCAGGCGCAGGGCACGCTTGAACACCGGCTCGCCGCCTACCTCAAAACATGATGCACCGCCTGACGCTGTGGTTCCCGGTCGCGCTGCTCACCGCGATTACCGCGCTGACATTCTGGATCGACCATCTGTCGCAGCCATCCGATCTTCCACGCGAGGGCAAACTGCGCCACGATCCTGACTATATCGTCGAGGATTTTTCCGCGACCCGCATCGGCGAAGACGGCACGCCGCGCTACACGCTGAGTGCGCGCCGGATGACGCATTATCCCGACGACGATTCGACCCAGCTCGAAGCGCCGCGCTTCGTGCATTTCAGCCGCAGCCGCGCGCCGATCGTCGCGACTTCGCGCACCGCCTGGGTGTCGAGCAACGGCGAGACGGCGAAACTGCGGGACGACGTAAAGATCGTACGCGAAGCGAGCGGCGACCGCAGCGAGCTGGTGCTGGAAACCAGCACACTGGAAATCATCCCCGACAGCAATCTCGCGCAGACCGACCAGCCGGTAAGCATCCGCGACGGGAATACACTTATGACCGGCGTTGGCTTAGAATTCAACAACGAAACCCATGTCCTCAAACTGCTTTCCCATGTGCAGGGTGTCCATGAAAACCCGCGGGCGAGAACGCGCGGTTGAGTGTGCGCGGCACGGCGCGCTGTTCGCGCTGTTGTGCGCCCCGATCATACTGACCGCGCTGCCGGCGGCGGCGGAGCGTTCCGATCGCAACAAGCCGGTCAATCTCGAGGCCGACCATATGACGGTGGACGACGCCAAACATGTAGCCACGTTCGAGGGCAACGTCGTGCTGACGCAGGGAACGCTGGTGATCCGCGGCGACCGCATGGTGGTGCAGCAGGATGCCGCCGGCTTCCAGTACGGCACCGCTTACGGCAATCCCGCCAATTTCCGTCAGAAACGCGACAAGCGCGACGAATACGTCGAGGGTTACGGCGCACGCATCGAATACGACAACAAGACCAACCGCGTGCAGTTATTCGACCATGCGCGGCTGAAAAAGGCCGGCGACGAAGTGCGCGGAGAACATATCTCGTACGACCAGACTACGGAGCTTTACCGCGTGGTGGGAAGCGAACAGACGACGACGGCCGGACCGCACGGCCGGGTGCGCGCGGTGATCGAGCCCAAGTCCAGGAACGCGCCGCAAAAAACGCCGCCGCTGACGCTCAAGGCAACGACCCAGGTCGCTCCGCCGGACGATTCTTCCAGCACCCCCGCCCGTTGATGTGGATATCGAACGGCATGGCCGGTTGCGGATGTCCGCAGCCACGGCCGGAACGGATTCATGAGTGAATTGCGGGCCGAACGGCTGAAAAAACGCTACAAGTCGCGCGTCGTCGTCAAAGACGTTTCACTTGAGGTGCGCAGCGGCGAAGTGATCGGGCTGCTCGGTCCGAACGGCGCCGGCAAGACCACCTGCTTTTACATGATGGTCGGCCTGGTGCCGCTCGACGGCGGTGAAATCTACTTCAACGACCGCCGCCTGACCCATATGCCGATCCACCGCCGTTCGCTGCTCGGACTCAGCTATCTGCCGCAGGAGGCCTCGATCTTCAGGCGGCTCACGGTCGCGGAAAATGTGCGCGCGGTGCTTGAGTTGCATTACTCGGATGAAGACAGGATCCGCGCCAAGCTCGGCGAACTGCTCGAAGATCTGCACATCAGCCATCTGCACGACAATCCCGCTGTCAGCCTGTCCGGCGGCGAACGGCGGCGCGTCGAAATCGCGCGCGCGCTGGCGACTGATCCGCGCTTCATTCTGCTCGATGAACCGTTCGCCGGCGTCGATCCAATCGCGGTGCTCGATATCCAGAAGATCATCCGCTTTCTGAAGGCGCGCGACATCGGCGTGCTGATCACCGACCACAACGTGCGGGAAACGCTCGGCATCTGCGACCGCGCCTACATCATCAACGACGGCAGCGTGCTCGCCTACGGCAAGCCCGATGAAATCGTTTATAATGAAAACGTAAGAAAAGTATATCTCGGGGAGCATTTCCGCCTCTAGCCGCCCGGGTGACACAGCTTTCTTATCGGAGTCCGCCCCCAGCCCTGTCCACCATGAAGCATTCGCTCCAACTCAGACTGTCTCAGCACCTGACGCTGACGCCGCAATTGCAGCAGTCGATCCGGCTGCTGCAGCTGTCGACGCTGGAGCTCAACCAGGAAATCGAACGGCTGCTGCAGGAAAACCCCCTGCTCGAGCGCGAGGACGGCATCCGCGAACAGCCGGTGGGCGCCCCGCCCAACGACCCCTACACGCCCGTCGCCTCCCCGGCCGCGGACGCCGCGGCGGCCGGCGGCGAGGAAACCGGCGGCGACAACCGGTTTGAGGAGGACTTCAGCAGCGGCCGCGCCGACGCCGAGGAGGAAGAACCTCCGCAGCAATTCGCCGCAGAATCGGAAACGCTGCGCGAGCACCTGATCCGCCAGCTGTCGCTGACCAACCTGTCCGAACGCGACCGCAGAATCGTCACGCTGCTGATCGACTCGCTGGACGACGACGGCCTGCTCAAGCAGGGCCTCGAAGATCTCGCCGCGCTGCTGCCGCCGGAGCTCGAAATCGGCGTCGAGGAACTGACGATCGCCCTCAGGCACCTGCAGAATTTCGATCCTCCCGGCGTCGGCGCCCGCAGCCTCGGCGAATGCCTGGCGCTGCAGCTCGAGGCGCTGCCGGAAACGACCCCTTGCCGCGGACAGGCGCTCGACGTCGTCCGCCACCATCTTGACGCACTGGCATCGCGCGATTTTTCAAAATTGAGAAAGCTGCTGCATTGCGACGACATCGCGCTGCGCGGGATCAAGAACCTGATCACCACGCTGAATCCGCGTCCCGGCTCGAGTTTTTCGAGTGGCGACACGCGCTACGTGGTGCCGGACGTGATTGTCAAGAAGACCAAGGGAATGTGGCTCGCGGCGCTCAACCCGGATGCGATGCCGCGCCTGCGCATCAACCGTCTTTACGCCGATATCCTGCAGCGCAACCGCGACGCCAGACATCAGCAGCTCGCGAACCAGCTGCAGGAAGCGCGCTGGCTGATCAAGAACGTTCAGCAGCGATTCGACACCATCCTGCGCGTGTCGCAGGCGATCGTCGACCGGCAGCGTTATTTTTTCGAACACGGCGAGGTCGCGATGCGCCCGCTGGTGCTGCGCGAAATCGCGGAGGCGCTCGATCTGCACGAATCAACGGTGTCGCGCGTGACCACCCAGAAATTCATGCTGACGCCGCGCGGCATTTTCGAACTCAAGTACTTTTTCGGCAGCCATGTGACGACCGAAACCGGCGGCGTCGCATCGAGCACCGCGATCCGCGCGCTGATCAAGCAGCTGGTCAGTTCCGAAAACACGCGCAAGCCGCTGTCGGACAGCCAGATTTCCGAAATCCTCGGCCAGCAGGGCATCGTCGTCGCGCGCCGCACCGTCGCCAAGTACCGCGAATCGATGCAGATACTGCCGGTCAATCTGCGCAAATCAATCTGAAGCGGCGATCCGCCGTTGCCGCGCCATTACCGTCATCCACCGTCAACGAGGAAACCGATGAACCTGCAACTGAGCGGCCACCACGTGGAAATCTCGCCGGCGATGCGCGATTACGTATCGCAGAAGCTGGGCCGGATCACGCGCCACTTCGACCACGTGATCGACATCAACGTGATCCTGTCGGTGGAAAAAACGCGCCACAAGGCCGAGGTCAACGTACACGTCAGCGGCAAGGACATCTATCTCGAATCGCACGGACCGGACATGTACGCGGCGATCGACGACCTCGTCGACCGGCTCGACCGGCAGATCATCAAGCACAAGGAAAAGCATGCCGACCACCGTCCCTCCCATTAGCGGGCGGGTTTTTGCGCCGGACGTGGACCTCGAGGCGGCGTGAATTCGATCGCGACACTGCTGACGCCGGAAAACATGCTGCTCGATCTCGACGTCGGCAGCAAGAAGCGGGTGTTCGAGCAGGTGGGTCTGCTGCTCGAAAACCACCGGCACATCGCGCGCGGCCAGATATTCGACAGCCTGTTCGCGCGGGAAAAGCTGGGCTCGACCGCGCTCGGCCAGGGCACCGCGATCCCGCACGGCCGCATCAGGGGGCTGCGCGATGCGGTCGGCGCTCTCGTCCGCACCCGCGAGCCGATTCCGTTCGATGCCCCCGACGGCCAGCCGGTCAACCTGATTTTCGTGCTGCTGGTGCCGGAACGCGCGACCGACCAGCATCTGCAGATATTGTCCGAACTCGCGCAGATGTTCAGCGACAAGGCCTTCCGCGCCCGCTTGCTGGCCTGTCCCGACGCCGCTGCCGCCCACCGGCTGATCACCGAATGGCAAATCCATGCCGAAAATCAGCGTAACGCAGCTGTTTGAAGACAACCGCGACAAGCTGCGCCTCGAATGGACGGCGGGCCGCGACGGCGGCGGCAAGGCCATCGACAGCGAGCGGTTCCGCGAATCGCGCGAAGGCCTGATCGGCCACCTCAACTTCATCCACGCCAACTGGGTGCAGGTATTCGACCAGCCCGAGATCGCGCATCTCGACGCGCTCGACCCCGCGGTGCGTCAGCAGATGCTGCATCAGCTGGCGACTTCCGGGCTCGCCTGCATGATCGTTGCTGGCGGACATCCGGCGCCGCCGGCGCTGACGGCTCTGGCGGACGCAACGCAGACTGCGCTGCTCAGTTCGCCGGTGCCCAGCGTCGAACTGATGGCGCTGCTGCGGCCGTACCTGCTGCGCGCGCTGGCCGAATCCGTCACCATGCACGGCGTGCTGCTCGACGTGCTCGGCCTCGGCGTGCTGCTGACCGGCAACAGCGGTGTCGGCAAAAGCGAGCTCGCGCTGGAGCTGATCAGTCGCGGCAGCGGACTGGTCGCGGACGACGTGGTCGAACTCTATCGTGTTGCGCCGGAGACCATCGAAGGGCGCTGCCCGCCAATGCTCAAGAACTATCTGGAGGTGCGTGGCCTCGGCGTGCTCGATGTGCGCACCATTTTCGGCGAGGCGGCGCTGCGTCCGCGCAAGAACCTGAAACTGGTCGTGCATCTGGAAAAACCGGCCGGCGCCGACCAGCTGTATCTGGAACGCCTGCCGCTGAAACCGGGCACCCAGGACATCCTGGGCGTCGGCATCCACCGGGTGACGATTCCGGTCGCGGCCGGCCGCAATCTGGCGGTGCTGACCGAGGCCGCAGTGCGCGATTACGTGCTGCGGCTGCGCGGCATCGACAGCACGCGCGAATTCATCGAACGCCAGGCGCGGCAGATCGACGGCGACGGCCCGCCGGCGTCCTGATGCAATTGATCGTCATCACCGGGCTGTCCGGATCCGGCAAGAGCGTGGCGCTGAAGGCGCTCGAAGACGGCGGTTATTATGCGGCCGACAATCTGCCCGCCGCGCTGCTGCCGGAGCTGATCGCGCTGCTCGAAGGCGCCGGTCACCGGCGCGTCGCGGTCAGCATCGACGCCCGCGGCGGCGACACGCTGGCCGATCTGCCGCGGCAGATCGCCGCGCTGCGCACGCGCGGCATCGACGCCCGCGTGCTGTTCCTCGACGCCCAGACCGACACGCTGCTGAAGCGTTTTTCCGAGACGCGCCGCCGCCATCCGCTGTCGGTTGACGGACTGACCGTCGCCGAGGGCATCGCGCGCGAGCGCGAACTGCTCGCCGGCGTCGGCGCGATTTCCCATCACATCGACACCAGCGACCTCAACCCGACCGCGCTGCGCGCCTGGATCAAGCAGTTCGTCGAATTCGACCAGTCAGGACTCACGCTGCAATTCCAGTCGTTCGGCTTCAAGCACGGCATTCCGCTCGACGCCGACCTCGTGTTCGACGTGCGCTGCCTGCCGAACCCGTTCTACGACCCGCAACTGCGGCCGCTGACCGGCCGCGACCGCGCGGTCGTCGAATTCCTCGAAGGCAATGACAACGTGCGCCGCATGTACGAGGACATCCGCGGCTTCATCGAGAACTGGCTGCCGTGTTTCATCGCCGACAACCGCAGTTATCTGACGGTCGCCATCGGCTGCACCGGCGGCGAACACCGCTCGGTCTATTTCGCCGAAAAGCTGGCGCGCCACTTCGGCGCGGCGTGCCCGGTGCTGGTACGGCACCGCGAGCTCGCCTGACGTCGTCAGCGCACCTCGAACCTCTCGACCCAGATCAGCTCGCAGGCGCCGGCGCCGGTGTCGTCGCGCGCCAGCGAGCTGCGCCAGTGCCAGCCGTCGGGCGCGCGCGCCTCAACCAGATAGCCGGCGAGCGACACTACGCTACCGACGCGCGCCTGATCGAACTGGCCGGCGACTGCGTCGTCTGCGGGAATCAGGTGCATGTTCGCGCTGTCGGTTTCGATGACGCGGCGCGGCACCGGAAGTTGATCGACGTGCCAGTAATAGAACCGTCCGCCCTGACTGATGTCGATCTTCGACAATACGGCGCTGTCCGACATCGGCCCCCAGCCCAGCGCGAGATCGAGCGGCGACAGCTGCGCCCCGCGGTCGAAGCGGTAGCGTTCGACGCCGAGCACGCGTGCGGAAAGCTCGAAGCGCGCGAGCGCGGTGATCGTATAGCCGTTCTTCTCGAAGCGCGGTGCCGTTCCCTCGATCGCCGTCTGCAGCGGTTCGGCGGCGGCCAGCTCGCCCGGCGTGTGCTCGATGGCGCGATGAGCCCACCACTGCCAGGCGCCGAACGCGATCAGCGCGGCGACCAGCCAGCGCTTCATAACGCGCTCAGAATGCGCCGCACCGGCGCTGGAATCGCCGCATCCAGCGCGTCCTCGACCGGCAGCCACAGCGTACCCGGCTCGCCGGCGGCGGGCGTCAACCGGGTTACCGTGCAGCGTGCCGGCTCGATATCGAAATGAAAATGACTGAAACCGTGCGCGACCGTCGGCAGCAGCAAAGGCGGCGCGATGTCGGCGCCGTAGCGGAGCCGGCATAGTGCGACCACGTCTTCATCGGGCGGCGCCTCGGGCAGGCTCCACAGTCCTCCCCAGATTCCGCTCGGCGCGCGTTTTTCAAGCAGCACCTCGCCGCCGCGCAGCAGCACCAGCATCCGCGCGCGCCGGTGCGGCAGCGCCTTGCGCGGCCGCGGCGCGGGAAACTCGGCGAGTTTGTCTCTTTTCAGCGCAATGCACGCGGCGCGCAGCGGGCACACATCGCAGCGCGGCCGGCTGCGTGTGCAGACCGTCGCGCCGAGGTCCATCAGGCCCTGCGTGTAGGCTTCGATGCCGCGCCGCGGCAGCAGCGACTCGGCGAGCGCCCACAATTTGTTCTCGACGCGCGGCGCGCCGGGCCAGCCCTTGACGCCGAAACAGCGCGCGAATACGCGTTTTACATTACCGTCGAGAATCGCGCGCCGTTCGCCGAACGCGAACGCGCAGATCGCCGCCGCGGTCGAACGCCCGACGCCGGGCAGCGCCAGCACCGTTTCGAAATCGCTCGGGAAACGGCCGCGATGATGCGCGACGATCTGCTGCGCGGCGCGGTGCAGATTGCGCGCGCGCGAGTAATAGCCAAGGCCGCTCCACTGCGCGAGCACGTCGTCGAGCGATGCTGCGGCCAGCGCGCCGAGGTCGGGGAAACGCTTCAGAAAACGCCGGTAATACGGAATGACCGTCGTCACCTGCGTCTGCTGCAGCATGATTTCGGCGAGCCAGATCCGGTACGGATCGCTCCCGCGCTGCCACGGCAGATCGTGGCGACCGTGCCGTTTCTGCCAGCGGATGACCCGTCCCGCGAACGCGGATGCGGGTGGCGGCGCGCTCAACGGTTGAACAACCCTTTCAGCTTGTCCTGCAGTTTCTCCTGCACCTTGTTCTGCAACTCCTGCTTCTTCTCCTCGACCTTGCCCTTGGCCAGCCCTTCGAGGATGCCGCCGAAATCGATCTTGTACTGCGGCGCGCTGAACGGGCCGCTCAGCCTGACCGGCACCGTCACGCCTTTCAGGTCGACCAGTTCCTTGCCGCCCTGCCCGGCGGCGGTCGCCACCACCGTCGCCTTCAGCAGGTAATCGAGGGTCTCGTTGCCGATATCGATATCGCCTTCGCCGCCCAGCCGCAGCAGCGGCGATTTGCCGTTCAGATCGCTGTTGTGGGCGACGCCGTTCTTGATGCCAAAGCTTGCCGACAATTCCGAGAAGTCGGTCTCCTCGGTCGCGCTCGCCGGCTGCGTCTGTTGTTCGCCTTTCAGTTCGGCGAGTTTGCTTTTGACGTCGCGAATTCTGGCGGCGATGTTGATGCCCTTGATCGCGCCGTTGCTGAGCTTGATCGACGCACTGCCGTTCAGCGCCTTCCTGATCGCGGATACGGTCGCGCCCTGTCCGGCGACATCGAGCGACACGTTGCCCTTGCCTTCGAGCGTGTCGAAATTGGCGGCATCCTTCAGCAGCGGGCCGATGTTGATGCCGGTCAGCGTCTGTTTGACCGCAATCGCCGGCGCAGCGGTGGCGTTGACCGACAGTGCGCCGCTCAGCGCGCCCTGATACAGGTTCGCGGTCAATGGATTGACGTCGAGCCTGCCGTTCGCGGCCTTGACGACGACGTGCACGCTGGAGGACTTGACGTTCTTGATCTTCAGCGCGCCGATTTTCAGGCTGCCGCTGGCGTTCAGCGTCTTCAGCGCCGACAGGTCGAGCGGCGGCTCGCCGCCTGCCGCGGCAGGCGTTGCGCCGGTCGGCGCGGCGGCCGCCGTCGGTGCCGCCTTCGGCAGATAGCGATCGGCGTCGAGTTTGTCGATGTCGATGTCGAACGTGTAATACGGCGGCGTGAATCTGGTCAGCCCGGCCTTGCCGTTGATCGCGCTGTCGTCGAACCTGGTTGCGAACGTCACGCTCGCGGTCTGATTGCCGATGTCGGCCTGCGCGGCGCCGCTCACCGTCGCATCGATCGGATTTTTCGGCAATTGCGGGTCCTCGACGTGGAGCGTGGTCTGGAATTTCGGCAGCTCGAAGCGCTGCGCGTCGAGATTGCCCGCCACTGCGGCGGCCAGTTTGCCCTGCACGGTCATGCCCTCGCGCGTCATCTGAAGGTCGGCGTTCAACGCGTCGGCCCTGAACGCCTGCTTGTTGCCGGCAATCGCCGGCACGCTGAGGTTGACCGCCAGCCGCGCCTGATCCGCGCTCAGTTTGGCATCGAGCGCGATGTTCTGTCCGCTGACCTGCTGTTCGGTGATCGTCAACTGCGGCACGTTCAGCTTGACGTCGAGGTCGCCGCCTTCCTGCTTGCCGGTCGCGGTCACGACCAGTCGCGACACCACGAACTCCTTGTTCGCAAGCCTGGCATCGACATCGCCCTGAGCCGCCGCCGCCAGATCGTGTATACCCGCTGCCAGGCCCCCGGCCCGCAAATCGAGGCCGTCAAGTTTGTAGCGCTGCTTTTCGAGATCGAAGGTCAGCGTCGTCTCAAGCGATGTTTCGAGGTCGAGCCTGGGCGCATCGCTTTGCAGGTGGCCGGACAACTCGATCCTGGCCGGCACGCCGGGTGCGACACGCCCGGTCTCCAGATTGAATTTCGACAACTCATACCTGGTTCCGGCGCCTTCGTCATCGTAGCTGACGTCGGCATTCCTGACGGCGATATGATCGATATCGATCGCAACCGGCTGCGCGGCCGCCTTCGCCGGCGGCGCGGACTGCGCCGCCGGGCCGGGCGCAGTCAGGTCGTCGATGCTGGTGCGACCGTCCCTGAAGCGCGTCAGGTGCGCACGCAGATTCGTCACTTCGACGCCGTCCACCACCACCTGCTTCGACAGCAGCGGCAACAGCGCAACTGCCACATGCAGATCGTCGAACGACGCGAATTCCCGATCACTGTCGTGTTCCGACAGCGACGCCCTGCCGAGCGATGCGCCGAGGCGCGGAAAAAACGACAGCTTGATATCGCCGTCCAGCTTCAGCGTGCGGCCGGTCTTGTCCTTGACTGTCTGGACGATCTGCGGCTTGTAGCGGTTGGGGTCAAAGGTCGCCGCGATATAAGCGACCGCCGCGCCGGCCACGATTACGATGACGACCACGGACCACGCGGCAATTTTGAGGAATTTTTTCATGGACGCGCCTCATCCTTTGAAAGATCTGGAGCGGGTGAACGGGATCGAACCGTCGTCTAAAGCTTGGGAAGCTTTCGTTCTACCATTGAACTACACCCGCATTCAGCGCCGATTCTACGACAGTTCACCTGTGGCCGAAATCGGGGGCATCGGTGGCGATTTTGCGTGCCACGTCCGTGAGCCAAGAATCCCGCTTCCCGCCCGGCTGGCAGCGGGAGGATTCACCGTTGTCCTAAAGCCCTTCGATGCCAGTGCCGTATATGCAAATGGGGTTTTCTTTTCCGGGAAAGGGGTGGCGGTACTTGAATTTTCGTTGAGCGTACCCAGTTTGACGGCGATGCCCGCCCCACGGTCTTGACCCATGACAAATCTTCTCACGATAACGGCGGGCACGAGCCCGGATACCTCATCCGGCATCTGGCGGAGAAGCGCGGTTTCCGCTAATTTACCGCGATGGGTCCATGCATGGTGCCGAGGCCCTGTTGACAGAGCTCACATGGGAGGAGATTTCATGCAGTCTGCGCCCTCTGTAAAAAACACATTGATCTCCGCCAAGGTCAAGGAGGTCACCATTCCGCCAGTGCGTGACGCCCTGGTATTGGGGCGTGATTCGCCGATCGGCTGCGTTGCGCTCCGGAAAGCTCTTGACCTGGTAACCACCACGCAGTTCGAGCATATCGAACCCGATGACGACGTCATTGGCGACATCATCGTGCGCAAGGCGCTGCTGATGCGCGTGCCGCAGGATACGCTGGTTACTTTCGTGCTGACCCACATCAAGCCCCTGATGCACTCCAATGAAATCCTGCATCTCGATCTCGCGATCGAATTGCAGATCGAGGGGAAACTGGTTTGAGCAAACCACTCGCCATCGACGCGCTGCATCCCAATGTCGAATGCGTCGCATTCGACGAGCGGCCGCGTCCGCAGCGTTCCGCCAAGATCCTGTACGCAGTGTTCTCCAGACAACCCGAGGCGGCCGGTCTCGACGATTTCCTCGGCGTCGTCACCGAGCGCGACATCGCCAATTATCCGCAGAGGATCTTCGCCGACCTGCTGCGGTCGACGCCGCGGGTACGGCCGGTGGTCGCCGACACGCCGCTGGAAACGATACGCAAGCGGATGCAGGAGGAGAAAGTCGAAGTGTTGCCGGTGGTCACCCCGGAAGGCAAATACGCCGGTCTGGTCACTTCGACCAGCCTGCTCGAGGTGCTGCTCTACCGTGACCGCGCCCACCTCAGGGAAATCCGCCGCCTCCACCAGGTGGTCGAGGACGAGCACCGCCAGCTGGTCGCATGGTCGAAAAAGCTCGAGGACCTGCACGCGGCGTCGTGCACGCTGCTGAACCTGCTGTCGCACAATTCGCTCGATTCCGGCCTGCTCGAAGGCGGCATCGCGGCGCTCGCCAAGCTGCTCGAAGCCCGCTATGGCGCAATCGGCGTTCTCGGCCCGAACGGCGAACTCGCGCAATTTGTCCATACCGGCATCACGGCGGAACAGGCGGCGCGCATTCCCAATCTGCCACGCGGTGACGGTCTGCTCGGCGTGACGATCCGTGAAAACATCGCGCTGCGCCTCGACGACATGTCGAAGGATCCGCGCAGCGCGGGCTTCCCCGCCAACCATCCGCCGATGACCTCGCTGCTGGCGGTGCCGATCTCCCATCAGGGGCACGTCTATGGCCGCATCTATCTGTGCGACAAAACCAGCGGCAGCGGCAAGTTTTCCGCGGAAGACGAATCGCTGGCGCTGAGTTTTGCCCACTCGCTTTCCCTGATTCTCGACAACGCGCGCGAATTCCTCGAGATCAAGCGGGCGCAGGAATCGCTGCACCGGATGGCGCATTTCGACGACCTGACCGGTCTGCCCAACCGCACGCTGTTCATCGACCGCCTGCAGCAGGCGATGGCGCACGCCGGCCGCAACGGCCTGAAGGTCGGCGTGCTGTTCGTCGACATCGACAACTTCAAGATCGTCAACGATACCCACGGCCACGTGGTGGGGGACGAATTGCTGAAGCAGGTCGGCGCGCAGATCAAGGGCTGCATCCGCGAGACCGACACCGCCGCGCGCTTCGGCGGCGACGAATTCATGGTGCTGCTGACGGATATCCGCGACACGCTGGACATCACCTCGATCGCGCAGAAGATTCTGAACACGACATCGGCGCCGTTCGTCATCGACCGCCACGAGCTCTTCATCAGCCTCAGCGTCGGCATCACGGTTTATGCCAGCAACATCAGCACCATCAACGACCCGCTGAAAGAAGCCGACATCGCGCTGCACCACGCCAAGTCACAGGGCAAAAACAATTTCCAGTTTTTCGCGCCGAACATGAACGAGAACGTCCAGCTGCGGATGCAGATGGAGAAGCGCCTGCGGCGCGCGTTGAAGCAGCAGAAATTCCATCTCTGCTTCCAGCCGCAGATAGAACTCGCGAGCGGCCGCGTCTCCGCCGTCGAGGCGCTGCTGCGCTGGAACGGCGACAACGGCAATGTGATCTCGCCCGGCGAATTCATCCCGGTCGCCGAAGACACCGGGCTGATCGTCCCGATCGGCGAATGGGTGTTGCAGGCGGCATGCAGCCAGAACGTCGAATGGCTGCGCGCCGGGCTGCCGCCGCTGCGGATGGCGGTGAACGTCTCGGCCAAGCAGTTCCGGCAGAGAGATTTTGCCAGCAAAGTGTCGGAAATCCTGGACCGGACCGGGATGGATCCGAAACTGCTCGAACTCGAAATCACCGAAAGCCTGCTGATTCAGCACGATGAAACCACGCTCTCGGTGCTGAAGGAGTTGAAGGCGCTTGGCGTCCAATTTTCGATCGACGACTTCGGCACCGGCTACTCCAGCCTCAATTATCTGAGGCGTTTCCCGATCAGCACGCTGAAAATCGACTCCTCGTTCGTGCACGACATCGCGGTCAACCCCGACAACGCCGCGATCACGGCCGCAATCATCTCGATGGCCCACAGCCTGAAATTCGAGGTGGTCGCCGAGGGCGTGGAAACCGGCGAGCAGGTGCGCTACCTGGCCAAGCACTACTGCAACAACGTGCAGGGCTATTTTTTCGCCAAACCGATGCCGGCCGACCGGTTTGTCGAGTGGTGGGAAAACGCCCGTAGCGCCGCGGCCGATTGAAAGTTCCGCGCAAACCGTCCTAGAATTGCCGTTGCATCGGTCGTCCCGCGTCCGCACAGGCCGCGGATGCCCCATTATCAGGAACACGCTCTCAGGATGATTCAATTGCTCGTCAACGGCGAAGCGCGGTGCATGCCGCCCGGCGCCAGCATTGCCGATCTGGTACAGGAGTTCGCGCTGACCGGCAAGCGCATCGCGATCGAACGCAACGGCGAAATCGTGCCGCGCAGCCGGCACGCCGTAACGCAGCTGGCGCACGGCGACCGGCTCGAAATCGTCGTCGCGGTCGGCGGAGGCTGACATGAAACCCGGTGAACATCTCGATCCGCTGCTGATTGCCGGCAAGGCTTACACATCGCGCCTGCTGGTCGGCACCGGCAAGTACAAGGATTTCGCCGAGACGCGCGCTGCGGTCGAGGCCAGCGGTGCGCAGATCGTGACGGTCGCGGTCCGTCGCGTCAACATCGGCCAGGACCCGGGCCAGCCGAGTCTGCTCGACGCGCTGCCGCCGGCGCGCTTCACGCTGCTGCCCAACACCGCCGGTTGTTACAACGCCGACGACGCGGTGCGCACGCTGCGGCTTGCGCGCGAGCTGCTGGACGGCCATGCGCTGGTCAAGCTCGAAGTACTCGGCGATCAACAAACCTTGTTTCCGAACATGCGCGAGACGCTGAAAGCGGCGGAAATCCTGGTCAAGGACGGTTTTCAGGTCATGGTTTATTGCAGCGATGACCCGATTGCCGCAAAACAACTGGAAGAAACCGGCTGTGCCGCGGTGATGCCGCTCGCATCATTGATCGGCTCCGGCATGGGCATCCTCAACCCGTGGAATTTGCAGATCATCATCGCCAACGCCAAAGTGCCGGTGCTGGTGGACGCCGGCGTCGGCACTGCGTCGGACGCAGCGATTGCGATGGAGCTTGGCTGCGACGGCGTGCTGATGAACACCGCCATCGCCGCCGCGCAAAATCCGGTACTGATGGCCGGCGCGATGAAACAGGCGGTCGAAGCCGGCCGCGCGGCATTCCTTGCCGGCCGCATGCCGAAAAAGATTTACACGGCCAACCCGAGCTCGCCGAGCGAGGGTTTGTTGCCTGCGAGCTCGCCGACCGGCGGGCTGATCGGAAAATAAGCGGCTCGCGCCCATATTCTGGCGTCACCGTCTCCACACCGTTAAACTGCGGCGTGATGCCCACCGCCCAGCACCGCACCATCCGCAGCTATGTGCTGCGCCAGGGCCGCGTCTCCAATGCGCAGCAGCGCGCCTATGACGAACTATTGCCGAAGTTCGGCATCCCCTACTCAGAGCTACCGCTCGACCTCGACTGCGCGTTCGGCAGAGCCGCGCCGAAGATCCTCGAAATCGGTTTTGGCATGGGCGAAACCACCGCGGCAATCGCCGCCGCGCATCCCGAAAACGATTACCTCGGCATCGAGGTCCACACGCCGGGCGTCGGCGGCCTACTCAAGCTGATCGGCGAAAAAGAATTATCCAACGTGCGCATCATTCAGCACGACGCGGTCGAAGTGCTAAAGCACATGCTCGCGCCGGCAGTGCTGACCGGCATCCATATTTTCTTTCCCGACCCGTGGCCGAAAAAGCGCCACCACAAGCGGCGTCTGATCCAGCCCGCGTTCGTCTCGCTGCTCGCCAGCCGCATGCGACCGGGCGCATACTTGCATATCGCGACCGACTGGCAGGAATATGCCGAACAGGTATTGGAAGTGTTAAGCGCCGAACCATTGCTGGTGAATACCGCGCGCGATTACGCGCTGCGGCCTGAGTACCGGCCGCTGACCAAGTTCGAGCGGCGCGGATTGAAGCTCGGACACGAAGTGTGGGATGTTGTGTTTAGACGAAACAAAGCTTAATCAGAAATATATTTATACACCCGATCAAATTATTTCGCCCTCAAAATGGCTGACGTTAAAAAATTAGGAAGTGGCAAGCGAAAAATTATCTTAGCACTGACGATCTTGATGCTTGTTCTGGAAGTGGGAGTAAACGCGGCACCTACAGTTGACACCGCTAAAAGTGCAATTGCTATCGCGAAGGAGGTATGTCGCGGCAAAGCTGATTCGTCTCTGAAGTGGCAAGCTGACTTTGACGAAACGAGTAGAACCTGGTCAGCATCTACAATGCCAAGCCTCCAAAAGAGCGGTGATCCGCTTTGGGTGGTAGAGGTTCCCGTTAATGGAGCACCCCCATCCTCCTGCCGTCAAAGCCTTTATGAACTCCTTATAGTACCCAAGGACCACACACCAATTATTAAACCCAATGGCTCCTGAAAAAATTAAAGTCCGGGTCACCGAAAGCGGCCAGTTGATGGATGTCGTGGTGCTCAACAAGCGCGCCGACCACATCGAGGTGGTGCTCGGCGAGGGCGTGCACAGCGTCAAATGCCAGCTGACGCCGACGCGCAACGGGCTTGCCTATTCCGGCAGCGTGATGGGGCGCGAGATCGTCTATGAGCGCAGCCGCGAGCAGGTGCAGGCTGACATCGACAAACTGAATCCGGCGCTGCGCAGATCGAGCCGGCGCTGATGCGCCGGAAAGCGGCGGCGTTTCCTAAAGCACTTTCGCTTCCGCCCGCGTTTCGGGCAGAAAGATTTGCAACAGATCGTTCAGAAAGCGCCGGCCGAGCGGGGTCGGCGCGATGCGCTGATGGTCGCGCGTGATCAGCCCTTTCCTTTCCGCCTGCTCCAGCGGCTTCGTCACCGCGGTCAGCGGCAGACCGGCGCGTTCCTCGAACAGCGCGACCGGAAAACCGTTGCCAAGCCGCAATGCGTTCATCATGAATTCGAAGCCGATGTCGTCTGCGGCGACGTCGTGCTGCTGCTGAACCGCATCGCCGGCCAGCGCGTTTTCCATGTACTGCTTCGGCGATTTGTGGCGCGCCTGGCGCACGACCCTGTCCGCAAATGACAGCTTGCTGTGCGCGCCGGCGCCGATGCCGAGATAGTCGCCGAACGTCCAGTAATTCAGGTTGTGCCGCGACTGCCTGCCCGGTTGCGCGAATGCCGACGTTTCGTAGTGGCGATAACCCGCATTCGTCAACATCTCTTCGATCATTTCCTGCACGGGCAACGTGACGTCGTCATCAGGCAGCGACGGCGGATGGCGATAGAAATAGGTATTCGGCTCGACCGTCAGGTGATAAACGGAAAGGTGCGGCGGCGCAAACGCCAGCGCGGCCTCGATGTCGGCGCGCGCCTCTTCGACCATCTGCTGAGGCAGGCCGTACATCAGATCGAGATTGAAATTGTCGAAATTCGCGCGCGCGATGTCGATCGCGGCGTGTGCCTCGCGGTCATCGTGAATGCGTCCGAGCGCCCGCAGATGCTGCGGATTGAAACTCTGGATGCCGAGCGACAGCCGGTTGACGCCGGCCTCGCGGAAGCCGCGGAACTTCTCCGCCTCGGCAGTGCCGGGGTTCGCCTCCAGCGTAATCTCTGCGTCCGCCGCGAGCGGCAGGCGCGCGCGTACCGCGCCGAGGATGCGTTCGATGCCATCCGCCGAAAATACGCTCGGCGTGCCGCCGCCGAAGAACACGGTGTAGACCTTGCGCCCCCAGATCAGCGGCAGCGCCGCTTCGAGATCGGCGATCAGCGCGTCGATATAGCACGCTTCCGGAATTTTGCCGCGGATTTCGTGCGAGTTGAAATCGCAATACGGGCATTTGCGTACGCACCACGGAATATGGATGTACAGGGACAGCGGCGGCAGCGCGCGTAAATGCGGTGAAAGGTGAAGAATGAAGGGTGAAGGAAGAACTTTATTGTCGGCGTTCATTGCAACTCGCGCTGCGATCGCAAGCGCGCCACGAGCGCGGCGAGCGCCTGACCGCGATGGCTGATGCGGTTTTTTTCTTCGGGTTTGAGTTCGGCGCCGGTCCTGCCCAGTTCCGGTACCCAGAACAACGGGTCGTAGCCGAAACCGCCGCTGCCGCGTGGCGCGCGTGCGATTTCGCCGTGCCATTCGCCCTCGCCGATCAGCGGCTGCGGATCGTCGGCGTGGCGCAGCAGCACCACCGCACAACAGTAATGCGCACGACGGTCGCTTTTATCGGCAAGCAGTTCGAGCAGCTTGCGGTTGTTGCGCTCGTCCTGCGCCTCGCGGCCGCCGGCCGGCCCGTCCGCGAAGCGCGCCGAACGCACGCCCGGCGCGCCGCCCAGCGCATCGACGCAGATGCCGGAATCGTCGGCCAGCGCCAGCAGACCGGTCTGGCTGCTCGCGTGACGCGCCTTGGCCAGCGCGTTCTCGATGAAAGTATCGTGCGGCTCGTCGGCCTCGGAGACGCCAAGCGCGGACTGCGGCACGATTTCAATGTCGAGCGGCGCGAGCAACGCGGCGATTTCGTTGAGCTTGCCGAGGTTGTTCGACGCAATGACGATTTTTTTCATGGGACTAATTTACCGCAGAGACGCAGAGGCGCGGAGAACACTAAAGACAGAGACCTTCCAGCCACAGAGATCACAGAGGACACCGAGAAAAAGCGAAAAACTGCGACAGTTCTGGATTTGAGGGGTACCTCTGTGGGCTCTGTGTCCTCTGTGGCCGTTTTTTTGCCTTTCCCTGCATCCTGTTTTCTCCGCGCCTCTGCGTCTCTGCGGTTCAGTTCTGCTGTAACGCCATTTTCTGTACGGCGATCAGTTGCTGGATGCCCTTGGTTGCGAGATCGAGCATCGCATCGAGTTCGGCGCGCAAGAACGGCGCGCCTTCGGCGGTGCCCTGCACTTCGATCAGCCCGCCATCACCGGTCATCACCACATTCATATCGGTGTCGCACGCCGAGTCCTCGGCGTAGTCGAGATCGAGCACCGGCGTCCCCTCGTAAACCCCGACCGACACTGCCGCGACGAAATCGCGGATCGGCGTCGCGGCGATCATTTTTTTCTTCAGCATGAAATCCGCCGCGTCATGCACGGCGACGAATGCGCCGGTGATGGCTGCAGTGCGGGTGCCGCCGTCGGCCTGGATCACATCGCAATCGACGTGCAGCGTGCGCTCGCCGATTTTTTCAAGGTCGACGACCGCGCGCAGCGCGCGCCCGATCAGGCGCTGGATTTCCTGGGTGCGGCCGCTCTGTTTGCCGCGCGCCGCCTCGCGGTCGCTGCGGGTATGAGTCGAGCGCGGCAGCATTCCGTACTCGGCGGTCAGCCAGCCCTGGCCCTTACCTTTCAGGAACGACGGCACCTGGTCGAGCACGCTGGCGGTGCAGATCACCCGCGTGTCGCCGCATTCGATCAGCACCGAACCTTCGGCGTGCCGCGTGTAACGGCGCGTGATGCGGATGGCGCGCAATTCGCCGGGCTGACGCTGACTTGGTCGCATAAGTCTCCCTGTGCTATCTTCCAAGCGTTATATTTTACCTTCAACCCTCCATCCCCCGTTCCGCACGCGATCCCATGATTTACAGCATGACCGGATATGCAAGCGTGATGCGCGACATCGGCGCGGCGACGCTCAGCGTCGAGCTGCGCTCGGTCAACCACCGCTATCTCGATGTGCAGTTCCGCGTTCCCGAGGAAGTGCGGCCGTTCGAGTCCGGGCTGCGCGAAATGGTGGTGGCGCGCGTCCAGCGCGGCAAGGTCGAATGCCGGATCGGCCTCGGCGCCGCGGCCGGCGCGCAGAAGAGCTTCGAACTCAACCCCGAAACGCTGAGGCAGCTGCGCGCGCTGAGCGAACAGCTGCGTCTCGCCTGGCCGAGCGTGGCCGGCCTGACCGCGGACGACATCCTGCACTGGCCGGGCGTGCTCGGCTCGGATACGCTGGCCGCGGAGCAGCTGCGCGACGCCTGCTTTGATGCGCTGCGCGCGGCGCTCGATGAATTTTCCGCGGCGCGCGCGCGCGAGGGCGAGCGGCTCGCGGCGGTGCTGGCCGAGCGCGCCGCAGCGATGGAAAAGCTGGTGGCGGGGGTCGCGCCGCGCATGCCGCAGGTGATCGCCACGTTCCGCGACAAACTCGCGGCGCGGCTGCGCGAAGCGATGGCGGGCGGCGACGACGAGCGCGTGCGCCAGGAAATCGCGCTGTTCGCCAGCCGCATCGATGTCGATGAGGAGTTGTCGCGGCTGGCCGCACACCTCGGCGAAGTAAAGCGTGTGCTGGCCGCCGGCGGCGCCGCCGGCAAACGGCTCGATTTCCTGATGCAGGAGCTGAATCGCGAGGCCAACACGCTGGCCTCCAAGTCCGCCGATCTCGAAGTCACCAACGTTGCGCTCGAGCTGAAGCTGCTGATCGAGCAGATGCGCGAACAGATCCAGAATATCGAATGAGCGGCAACTTGTTCATCGTATGCGCGCCGTCGGGCGGCGGCAAGACCAGTCTGGTCGCCGAGCTGCTGAAGGCCGATCCCCGGGTCAAGCTGTCGATCTCGTATACGACGCGCCCGCCGCGCCCGGGTGAGGCGCACGCGCGCGACTACCATTTCGTCAGCGAGGAACAATTCCGGAAACTTGTCGAGCAGGACGAGTTGCTCGAACACGCGCTGGTGCACGGCCATTGCTACGGCACCTCGCGCAGCTGGGTCGCCGAGCGCCGCGACGCCGGCGACGACATCCTGCTCGAAATCGACTGGCAGGGCGCGGCGCAGATCAGGAAGCTGATCCCGGAGGCGGTCGGTATCTTCATCCTGCCGCCGTCGTTCGAAACGCTGGTGGCGCGGCTCAACAAGCGCGCGCAGGACGCGCCGGACGTGATCGCGCGGCGGCTGGCCGCGGCGCGCGAGGAGATCGGCCATGCCGGGGAGTTCGACTATGTTATTATCAACAGCGATTTCGAGGAGGCGGTGCGCGACCTGATCGCGATCGTCCGCGCCGAACGGCTGCGCAGCGACGCCCAGCTCGCCCGCCACCACCCACCGACCAACCGGATGAAATAGGAACAACATGGCACGCATCACCGTCGACGACTGCCTGAAAGTCGTCCCCAACCGCTTCGAACTGACCCTCGCCGCGACCTACCGCGCGCGCCAGTTGATCAACGGCGCCGCGCCTGCAGTCGATGCCAACCGCGACAAGCCGACCGTGATCGCGCTGCGCGAGCTGGCGGCCGGCAAATACGGGGCGGAAATCCTCTCCCGAACCCCGGCCTGATCCCGGCCGGTTGCGGTTTTGCGGGCTGTCCCGATATATGGGATAGTGAGCCTTATGCTGCAACCGATCGCACAGACCGCGACCACGCTGTTCAAGGAATGGTCCAGCTATCTCAAGCCGGAGGACGTCGAACGGCTGGAGACCGCCTACCATTTCAGCGAGGTCGCGCATAACGGCCAGTACCGCGAATCGGGCGACCCCTACATCTCGCATCCGCTGGCGGTCGCCAACATTCTCGCCCAGCTGCATCTCGACTCGCAGGCGCTGACCGCCGCGCTGCTGCACGACGTGGTCGAGGATACCGCCGTCACCAAGGCAGAAATCGGCGAACGCTTCGGCAAGCCGGTGGCCGAACTGGTGGACGGCGTCTCCAAACTCGACAAGATCGAATTCGAGACGCAGGAGGAGGCGCAGGCCGAGAACTTCCGCAAGATGCTGCTGGCGATGGCGCGCGACGTGCGCGTGATCCTGATCAAGCTCGCCGACCGCCTGCACAACATGCGCACGCTCGACGCAGTGCCGGCGCCGAAGCGCCGCCGCATCGCGCGCGAGACCCTCGACATCTACGCGCCGATCGCCAACCGGCTCGGCCTCAACGCGATCTTCCAGGAGCTCGAAGACCTGAGCTTCCGCCATCTCTACCCGCTGCGTTATCAGGCGCTGTCGAAGGCGGTGCGCGCGGCCAGCGGCAACCGCCGCGAAGTCGTCGGCAAGATTCAGGAGGCGATCGAGAGGCGCCTGCGCCAGGAACGCGTCGATGCCGTGGTGCAGGGCCGCGCCAAGAACCTCTACAGCATCTACCGCAAGATGCGCGACAAACACCTGTCGTTCGCCAACGTGCTCGACGTGTTCGGTTTCCGCGTCGTCGTCGCCGACGTGCCGTCGTGCTATCTCGCGCTCGGCGCGCTGCACGCGCTCTATAACCCGATTCCCGGCAAGTTCAAGGACTACATCGCGATTCCCAAGGCCAACGGCTACCAGTCGCTGCACACCACGCTGTTCGGGCCGTTCGGCGCGCCGGTCGAGGTGCAGATCCGCACCCGCGAGATGCACAAGATCGCCGAGGCCGGCGTCGCCTCGCACTGGCTGTACAAAAGTTCCGACACCTCGTTCAGCGAACTGCAAAAGAAGACCCACCAGTGGCTGCAGAGCCTGCTCGAAATCCAGTCCGAAAGCGGCAACTCGGCGGAATTTCTGGAACACCTGAAAGTCGACCTGTTTCCGAGCGAAGTCTACGTGTTCACGCCGAAAGGAAAAATCCTCGCGCTGCCGCGCGGCGCGACCACGGTCGATTTCGCCTACGCGGTGCACACCGACATCGGCAACTGCTGCGTCGCCGCGCGCATCAACAGCGAGCTGGTGCCACTGCGCACCGAGCTGAAGAACGGCGACCGCGTCGAGATCATCACCGCGACCTACGCCAAGCCCAACCCGCTGTGGCTGAACTTCGTCGCCACCGCCAGGGCGCGTTCGCAGATCCGGCATTTCCTGAAGACCACGCAGTACCGCGAGTCGGCGCGGCTCGGCGAACGGCTGCTGAACCAGGCGCTGAGCGCGTTCCAGTCGGAGATCGCGCGTGTCAGTTCCGAACAGTGGGACAAACTGCTGAAGGACACCGGCGCCAAATCGCGCACCGAAATCCTGGCCGACATCGGCCTCGGCAAACGGCTCGGTATCGTCGTCGCGCGCCGCCTGCTGTCGCTCGGCGACGCGCAGCGCAGCGAACCCAAGTCCGGCGCGCCGATCGTGATCCGCGGTTCGGAAGGCATGGCGGTGCAGTTCGCCCAGTGCTGCAAACCGATTCCCGGCGATCCGATCATCGGCATCATCAACAAGGATCAGGGCATGATGGTGCATACCCACGACTGTCCGCTGATCGCCAAGCTGCGCGCCGACCCCGACAAGTTGTTCGACGTCGAATGGGCGACCGACACCAAGAAACTGTTCGACGTCAGCATCCGGCTGATGGTCATCAACGAGCGCGGCGTGCTCGCCAAAGTCGCCGCCGAAATCGCGGAGGCCGGATCCAACATCGACAACGTCGCGGTCGACCCCGATCAGGGCGACCGCTACGCAACGATGAATTTCACGCTGCAGGTATCGAACCGGATGCATCTCGCGCAGATCATGCGCGCGCTGCGCCGCATCCCGCAGGTCATCCGCATCACCCGCATCAAAAACTGACAGCCGGTATTCTTCGGCGGCCGGCCAGCAGCGGCCCCATCACTGCAGCTGCGGTGGCGCGGACGGCCGCTGACGCTGACGAAAGCCTCCGCGCATTCCGCCCATGGGCGGAGCGCCGCCGGCATCGGCGGAATAGAGCTGCGGCAACGTCCCGGCAAGACGCTGGTCGGCGACGGTTTTCTGCTCGCTGTTCAGACCGGCGTAAAGCGACTTGGCGGCGACCGCGATGTCCTCCATCGCGGTCAGACGGTCGCGCGCGGTGTTCACCTGCTGATCGATCTTCTGCAATGCGGTCTGATTTTCCGGCGGCGCGGCGGGATGTGCGTTGATGTCGGTCATCAACGCCCTGACCTTGTCCTCGTACGCCTGCCACGCGGCTTCCTGCTCCGGCGTCAGCTTCAGCGCCTCCTTCAGGCGATCGAGCCGCGCCTGGAAATCCCGCGCCAGCGCGTTCTGAAAGGAATCGCCGCGCTCCTGCGGAGCGCCGCCCGGCCCGCCCTCGTCGCGCCGATCACCGCCGAACTGCGCCCAGACCTGGGCGGCAAACAGCAACGCCGCCAGCAGAGTTGTCACTTTCATCACCGTCTTCATTTCGTCCCCCCGCATCAACTGTCGTTGCCCGTCCGAAAGGTTAACAAACCCATCAGCTTCACGCGGCGTGCCGTTGCATTTATTTACAGTTTCACAGAACAACAAAAAAGGCTTGCCAGCCCCCGTTTCGAATGTCGGCGCTCTCCGTAGCCGGCCTGGATGCCGCTCAATGGATCGAAAATCCGCGGTTTGATTGAAAAACCATCTGGTTTTGCCGATATATTCGAATACTATGCCGCATGACTGGCCGCTGATATGGGCGTAACATTTTGCAAAAGGGGTGGAATGTCCCACAAAGACGCGGACGGGATAAATCAACACGCAGACTGCGTAAAACAATGAGTAAACGCATCGCTGTGGCTCTCACGCTGATCGTGGCATTGCTCGCAATTGCTGCGCCTATACTGTTCGCGCTTTATCTCGCCAATAAACAAGCGCGTAAAACAGAGATAAATCACGCGCTTTATTACGCGCAAGACGTGCTGCGGCGATCGGACAGCACCGCAGATCAAATTCGCGATGGCATCAGGAAATTGCGCGTGTCGCATTCTGCCGATCCTTGCTCCGTCGAGAACGTCAATATCATGCGGCAGATCGATCTTTCGTCCATTTACATCCAGGCTGTCGGTTATATATCCGACGACCGGATGGTGTGCTCTTCATTGGGAAAGGTGACCATACCGAAGTTCCCAGTCGGCCCCGTGGATTACATCACACCCTCTGGCGCCAAAGTACGGTTCAACGTGAAGATGCCGTTCGATAACGACAACACTTATCTGGTGATCGAGCAGGACGGTTTTGCGGCGGTCATTCACAGAAACCTGCCCATTGATGTGAACCAGTCGGAGCCGGATCTGTCGGTTGCCCTGTTCGCCAATCCGGGAGGGCTCACTTATGCTTCCCGCGGCTTCATCGATCCGGCGTGGGTCAATGTGCTGCAAGGTCGTCGTGGCGAAGCCACCTTTATATCCGGCGGTTATATCGTCGCCGTGCTCGCCTCGAACACCCATTTTGTCGCCGCCATTGCCGCCTTTCCCGTGTCCCATCTCTATGACCAGACCCGCTCCTTCGCGAAAGTACTGGTGCCGGTCGGGTTCGTGGCGGGAATCGTGCTCGCGCTTGCCATCTCTTATCTGGCCCGCTTGCAACTGGCGCTGCCCGGTGTCATCAAGACGGCGTTGAAGCGCGGCGAGTTCTTCCTCGTCTATCAGCCGGTGGTTGATCTGCAAACGGGGAAATGGGCCGGCGCGGAAGCGCTGATCCGCTGGCGGCGCCCGAATGGCGAGATGGTGCGCCCCGATCTTTTCATTCCGGCCGCCGAAGACAGCGGTTTGATTCAACGCATTACCGAGCGTGTGGTGCAGCTTATTTCCCATGACGCAGTCGGTCTGTTCGAGCGGCACCCGGATTTTCATATCGGTTTCAACCTCTCTTCGGCGGACCTGCACGCCGAAGCCACCATCGAACTGCTGCGCCGCCTGTCGGATGCAACCAAGGCCGGACCTGGCAATCTGATCGCCGAGGCGACCGAGCGCGGCTTCATTAAACCCGAAACAGCAAAGAAGACCATTCACGAAATACGTGCAGTCGGCGTCCACGTCGCGATTGACGATTTTGGTACTGGCTACTCGAGTCTCGCTTCTCTGGAGAGTTTGGAACTCGATTACCTGAAGATCGATAAATCGTTTGTCGACACCATCAACACCGACACGCCGACCAGCCATGTGGTGCTGCATATCATCGAAATGGCAAAATCGCTGAACCTCAAGATGGTCGCGGAGGGCGTCGAGACTGAGGCGCAGGCGCAATTCCTGCGCGAGCGCGGCGTGCAGTTCGCCCAGGGTTGGCTGTTCGGGAAACCGATGCCGTTCGCGGACCTCATCACGGGGTGGTCAGGCATGAAAGGTACGGCCAGGGAGGCGGCATGAAAGTCATATTCGATGGGTTCTGTCTTTTATCAACGCTGACGATTCTGCTCGCATTGAGCGCCCCCGCATTCAGTGACCCCTACCGCTCCCTTTTGATCACCCACCCCAAAAATGAGGCGACCGTTCACGACAACAGCGGTAACGTACGGGTGACCGTGAAAATAGCGCCGGCGCTGCGCAGCGACCGCGGCGACTGGATTGAAATCCTGCTGGACGGAAATTCGGTGGCGAAACTGCAGGACACGCATTTCCCGCTGACCGGCGTCGAACGCGGCGAACATACACTGTCCGCGCGGGTAATCAACGGCGACGGCACCGTCGCCATCACGTCCGCGCCGATCACGCTCTACATGTGGCAGGCTTCGCGGCTTTTCCCCAGCCGCAAAGCCAAATAACAGCGATAGAGGAAAAAATTGGTAGGCCTGACCTGTCCTGAAATTCCTGATCCAGGTTGAAAGTCCCTAAACTAACCGAAATAGGAGACTTTGACCATGGCTCGGAAACGTTACACCGCGGAAGAAATCATCCACAAGCTGCGTGAAGCTGACGTGCTGTTGTCCCAGGGGCGAGCGTTGCCCGACGTATGGAAGCAGTTGGGGATTGTCGACAAGACCTACTACCGCTGGCGCCGTGAATACGGCGGCCTGAAGATTGATCAGGCCAAGCGCCTGAAGGAGCTGGAGCAGGAGAATGGCCGCCTGCGACGTGCCATTTCGGATCTCACGGTTGACAACCAGATTCTGAAGGAAGTCGCCAAGGGAAACTTCTAAGCCCGGCCCGCTGCCGCGAGGCGGTGCAGCATGTGAAGGAATGTCTGCATCACTCGCAGCGGCGCATCTGCCGGGCCTTGGGAATCTCGCGCTCCAGCATTCGCTACACGCCCCAGCCGAGGGCGGACGAAGCGCCACTCGTGCAGTCAGTCATTCGGCTGGCCGGCCAGTATGGCCGTTATGGCTATCGCCGGATCACGGCATTGCTCCGCAACGAGGGCTGGAGCGTTTCCTGCTCCCGAATCGAGCGTCTCTGGAAGCGCCAAGGACTCAAGGTGCCGCAGAAGCAACCCAAGCGGGGCCGACTCTGGCTGGCTGAGGGTAGTTGCATTCGTCTACGACCGCTGTTTGCCAATCACGTCTGGAGCTGGGACTTCGTGATGGACCGCACCCATGACGGACGACCGCTCAAGATCCTGGTCATGATCGACGAATACACCCGCCGCTGTCTGGCGCTGCATGTGGCCCGGCGCATCCGCAGTGGGCACGTCATCGAGGTGCTGGCGGATTTGATGATGGAGCACGGGGTGCCGCACTACATTCGATCCGACAACGGCCCCGAAATGATTGCGGGAAATCTCAGAGCATGGCTGTCTGCAGTCGGCAGCCATACGCTTTACATCGAACCGGGCAGCCCGTGGGAAAACGGCTACTGTGAATCCTTCAATGGCAAACTGCGGGACGAGCTTTTAAACGGAGAAATCTTCTACAGCCTGAAGGAAGCCCAGGTCATCATCGAGCAATGGAGGAACCACTACAACACGAAACGGCCGCATAGTTCGTTGAACTACCGGCCACCGGCACCGGAAACTATCCTGCCAAGACCGACACTACCCACCCCAATGACCTTGGGATAAACTATTTACGGACTTGAAACCTGGATCAAACAATGCAGGCTGGTCAGGAGCCATTGAACTTAATGGATTGGGGTAGGTAGGGCG
>Ga0335069_10000109_pt1 | contig 140675 bp, 146 predicted proteins | sample Lox_Sample_11_FD_206714 | JGI IMG/M metagenome (GOLD analysis project Ga0335069, IMG submission 206714) | Soil microbial communities from Loxahatchee National Wildlife Refuge, Florida, United States - Lox_Sample_1.1 | ecosystem: Environmental > Terrestrial > Soil > Wetlands | place: USA... | reverse complement strand
GGCGACTCCCAGGCTCCGCTGAAAAAGCGGTTGACGAGAGTGTTGTTGTCGGTGGTGAAGACGCCGCAGATGACGCCGCCATTGTTGTCGGTGGTGCAACTGGGAGCGGAGATCGCGGTCGACGTGAGATTGGCGAAGGCGCTCCAACTGGAGCCGTTGTAGAGCGACCACGCCAGTCCGCCAGCAGAATTGCGGGCGGCGCAGAGAACCTGCCCGGAGGCGTACTCGGCGCAACTGGGCGCGGAGTAGAGCGACGCTTTGATCTTGACGGGCTTGCTCCAGGCAGAGCCGTCGAAGATCGTGACTTGGAGATTACCGTTGGTGGCAGTGGCGCCGCAGATGACATTGCCCTTGCCGTCGGACGTGCAACTGGGCGCGGAGGCGACGGCCCCGGGAAGACTCTTCCAGGTGCCCCACTTCGAGCCGCTAAACGTATTGACCATGATCGCGTATTTGCCGCTCTGGACGGCACATGCGACGACTCCGGCGGAAACCGGGGCGCACGATGGGTTGCCGATCCCGGTGGTTGAGCCGGTAGACGTGAAACTCCCCCAGGTTGCCCAGGCAGATGAGGCTGACAAAACACAGATTGAGAACAATAAGCAGATTGTTCGCTTCATGAATTTTTCCCCTTCAGCTTCAAATTGAAATGGCCGTATGGTTGCGGCCTCTGGTTGGCGCCATAAAGGGAAGGAGAGACGGTGCATTCACCCGCGCGTGCGGGCCGACAACGTTCTCGATACTTTATGGGGCGGCGGAAAAGTTGTCAAGAAAATGTAGAGGGCGAAGGTGCAAACGATTGCAGAGGCCAGATTGTAGAGGTGAAAACCGTAAAATCTCTGGACCACAGGGTGCACAGGGTTTCGCAGGGAACAACTAATATTGTTGGACGGTGCATCGCATCTATTGAAAGACTGCATGATCGAAAGGCTCGGGTCTCGTTGTAACTCTATTCCGGGAGAACTCCGCGAGACGAATCGGGTCAGTCGCTGTAATTTCCCTTATTACTATTAGCCCAGGTTGCGGGAGCGGAAGTAACCCGCGAATGCCGCAATCCATTTCCTTAACCGCTTCGCCCTCTGGCAATAACGCCATCCAGTACACCGCGACAGGGTATTACAACCAAGCTCCGAAGACGATGACGCCGCTGCCTGCGTTTTGGGGCATTTATTGGCCGCTCGGCACGCAGAGTGGGCCAACGATTACTCAGGATGGACTCGCCCAATATATAGCCGAAGCGCCGGGGACGTATCAGATCGAGGTGTTAGCGCCGGCGGATCCCGGTATACCCATCTCGCAACTCTTGACGGCGAGGAAGTTTGTGCTGGCCTACACGCAAATCACCTGCCCTTGAGGTAGTTCGGCAGGTCTGGACCCTTCCCTTCTAAAAGACCCGGTGGAGGGATGTCGGGAGTGGGCTTGTCTCCTTTGTCGGGCGAATCATCAACACATGAGCGCCTCCCCTCTGGAGCATCGATTGGCCCCTTCGACTCGGACGATGGGTCTCCATTCGAGCAAGCCGTAACTGGCGGAGGACTTGGCGGAGGCGCAACCACGGCGTTTGCGTCCTCGGCTTTTGGCTCCGTTGCCGGCGCTTCTATCTCAGGGATTTCTTGCGGGACTGCGAATAACTGTACTGATGGTGATTCTGGCGCGAGCATGGACCAAGCTGGAAATGGGATGTAACCCGGCGAATGAGAGACCGGTTTGGGAATCGGCTTTGGCTGTTCGGTCGAGGGGAGCGCGTCTACGTCTTCGAGTTCGAATTGGGCGGTGGCCGCGCCTGCGGTGATGACCATAAAGAGGTCGCATGGTCCCAGTCCAGCAGCGCTCGGCGTGATCGATGCCAGCCCGTTTTGATCGGTGGCTACCTGGGCGGTTGAGGTGCCGAGGATAATTGGCTGGCCATCCTGCGCCTTCTGGCCGCTTCCTTGCGGTGCGCCCTGGCCCGCGCCTCCCTGCTGCATCGCATTGCCTAACGGTGGGCCTCCTCCGCCTTGCGGGTTGCGCTCCAGCGTTGTCTGGAACTGCACGGTTGCTCCCTGCACTGGATTGTCGAAGCTCGAGCCGTCCGTTACCCGCATTACGAGCGGTTGGAATGGCTGGCCGTCGGGGACGATTTGCTGCGTGCCACTTACTCCTTCCAAAACCCATGAGGTTGGCGCGACGGCGAAGAGGGTGAAAGTTTGGCAGGGGTTGTTCTGCGGAGTTTCGCAGGCACTGATTTGAACGGTCGTATTGATGTTTGTGACCGTCGCGGTCGTTGTTGCCTGGCCGTTGCTGTTTGTCGTCGTTGTGGTTGGGGAGAGTTGGGCTGAGCCTAAGGTTGGCGTGAATTTGATTCCTACTCCCGATTGCGGCACGCCCATGTTCAGGGCTTCGACAGTGAGTGGGATGCTTAGAGTTACTCCCTGGGCTAGCCAGCGGGTGGGATTGATCGCGGCAAGGTCTTGCGTGCTGGCGGTGGCGATGAGTGTGGCTTTCGTTGTTTGCGGAGGTTGATAGGCGGCTGGTGCTAGTGCGGATGTGATTGTGGCTGTGCCTAATTGTGTGGGAGTTGCCCAGGTGGAGGATTCTCCGGCGGCGTCGGTGAGGACTGAGCACGATGTGGCTCCGTTGCAGGCTGAGAGTTGAACGCTGTTGGTGGCGCTCCAGGCGATGGTTGCTCCGCTGACTGGAGTTGCGTTGTCGGAGGCGACGGCGCGGACGCGGATCTGGCTTGGGGCTTGGGCTCCGATGGGCGCGGTTTGGCTGGTGCCCTGGATTAGCTGGAGAAGATCGGTTTGGGCCGCGCCATAAGTGAGCGCGCTCTGCATCTGCGAAAACGAGCCCGTGGCGGGATCGGTAACTTCTATTGTGGCTGGACCATCGATGTTGGCCGAGGGCAGCGAGATTTGAAGTTGCGTTGCAGATTGGGTCAGCACTGTGCCGGTGGTTGTGCCGTTGTCTACCGCAAGGCCGGGACGGAAGCCCAAGCCTTGCAGAGTTGCGAAGCCTCCGGCGAGGCTGAGGCGCGCGGGGGTGATTGTGTCCGAATAAAGGATGCTGGCTTCGTAGGCGTAGTCGGGGCGGCCGTCGCCGCGGTAGTCGACGATGCCGACTTTGTAGGCTTCAGTCGAGTTGAATTGTGCGTCGAGGCGCGTCTCGCCGAAGGTGAGCGAGTTGAAGGCTGAGGGCGTGCTTGCGGGGGCAGGGTTGCCGGTGTCGTCGCCGAGTTCCCAGATGCCGATGATCGGCTGCAACTTCAGTTCGGTGGGCGCGCCATTTTCGTTGAGCGCCGTGGCTGCGAACGAAGCGGTGCGATTTGCCTGCACGTTGAACATAAAGAACTGAGACGCACCGTAGCCGGAGATCCAGGCGGCCCAGCCTCCACCTTGCGGAAGCGGTACGGGGTTGGTGTACGTGGAGTTTGCTCCGGGAGCGGGCTGGGCAATTTCGCTCGCTTGCATGAGGATGTCGTCTTCGACGTTGGAGCCGTTCTGAATTGTGACGACTATCGGCGCGAATGTGCCGGAGGGCGCGACTTGCGTGGGGCCGTAGGGCTCGACTCCCCAGGACCAGGTTGGATCGATGGGCTCGACTGTGATTTGATATTGCGCGATCTGCTGGCCGTTGGGGATGGGGAGTTGGCCTAGATCGTAGAGGCCTTCCACTGTCGGGTCGCTCGAGCCGAAGCGGTTGAAGGGGAGGCCGGTGGCGTCGTCATATCCGGTGACGATGTTGCCTGCGTTTCCGACGAAGCTAAACCCTGAGATGGAGGTGGCGACGTATTGGCGCGAGGGGCTGCCGCTGACCATCAAGCGCGCGACTACGTTGACGCCTTGCATGGGCTGCGCGGCCTGGCCGGTGGAGTTGGTGAAGTAAACATTGCCCCAGATGCGGCCAGTGGATTGCGGATTGGTTGCGGGATAGAGGCGGGCGATGGCGGTGGCATCGTCGAGCGCGGGGGTTGTGGCGTTGTTGCCGAGCGCGCCTTCGAAGATTCCGCCGTAGCAGATGCTGATGGGGACGCAGTTGACGGGATCTTCGAAATGCATGACGGGGAAGCCTTGATAATCGGCATTGCCGGGATAGGGATTGTGCGTGAAGACGTTATCGTTGGCCTGAGACCAGGCGAGTCCGAAGATGCGGCCGAGCACGCGAACGAGGCGATATTGGACGTCGGGAAGTTGCGTGGTGGTGGCGGCGCAGACTCCGTTGATGATGGCGACGGCATGGACGATGTTGCCGCTTGCGGAGAAGTTGTCGGGGCCGCCGTACACGGCGTTGGTGAAGCAGTCGGAGAGACTGCCTGCGCCCTGGCCGAGGAGGGCGTCGGTGACGGAGCCGTCGTAGTCGTAGACGATGCCGAGCGGCGTCGAGGTGGCTTGCGGCGTGATGTCGGCGGGAGCGGAGATGACTCCGAACTGGCCTTGAATGTTGGAGCCGTTGACGTCTTCGGCGAGGTGGCCGGCTTGGGCGACGGTGAGGGTTGCATTGGGGACGGAGGTCCACGGGGCAATGGCGTTGGCGACGAAGGCGTCGGCTTGGGCATTCGTAAGAATTGGGCTGAGCGGGCCCTGATCGGTGAAGTATTGGACGGTGGCGTTCGTCCAGAGGATAGGCTGGCCCTCCACGCCGGAGTTGTAGCCGGCACCGGCGACCCAGGCGGGACCACCGGCGTGGAGGGGGTTGGGGAAGATCAGGATTAGAGCGGCGGCAGCGAAGAGACGCAGGCGCATAGTTATTCTCCTCTCGCGGCGCGGATGGCGCGGGCTAGTTGCTTGACGATGATGGGGCGGGAGGATGGGACGTTTTTCTTGATTCGTTGGCCCGTAGAGTCGAGCCGGATTTGCCCTTGGTGGCCGCCGACTGGACTGGTTAAACCCAGGCGACTAGGTGGATATAAGAAGAGGAGGACGCGGTCACCGGGGCGGAGGGGAGGCTGGCGATCGAGAGCGCCGGTCCATTCGCGGATAGTGAGAGTCTTGCCGTGATCGACCCCGGCGATGGGGAGATCGATGCGGAAGCGGAGGTCGGTGGTCGCGGATGCGGCGGGGATCGCGGCGAGGGATACGCGGCAAGCCGCGTCTCTACCATTGGGCGTGTCTCCACATCGGGCCGGTGGGCTTGCGCTGAGGACTGTTCCGGTGAAAATCATCCCAGCGCGGCGGGAGAGACGCTGCCACTCGGGGCCGAGCGCGCTTTGGGCGGCGGCGCTGTCGGAGAGATCGGCCGCCTGGCACGGTAAGAACCCGCAACAAAATAATGCCAGCGCCAGCATGGCTAACGCGCATGGACTGGGCACACGCATAGGAAGACTCTTTCTGGAGAGCTTGGACCGGAAGTGGTCCTGGGAGTGGGATCAGAATAGCGCGGCGCGTCCGACCCGTATGTGAGCTACGTTACTGTGGAAATGTGATGAATCGGGAGATCGCAGATGTCAGATTGCGGAGGTAAGAATCGAGACCGCGGCCCCTAGGCGTGGCGCTTGCGGAAATTTTTGTTGGCTTTTTTCTGCTCTTTTCTTTCCCGCTTCGCGTACTTTTTCGCGGCTTTGGCTTGCTTCTTGTTCGCCTTCTTCAACATCTTTTGCTGCTTCTTGATGTCCTTGCGGGACTGCCTGGCATTCTGCTCGGGCGTCATGCGGGGATTCTTCTCGGCCGCGGCAAAGGCCGTAAGGCTCAGGATGGCGAGCAAAACGAGGGCGGCGAATCGTTTCATAGCGTCTCCGTGGAGGCTTGTGGAGATTTTACAACGAATAGGCGCGCCGCCCGGGTGACGTTGGGGGAACTAACGGGCGTGTCCTGGCGAGTTGCCGTTTTACTTCAAAAGCGGAACCCCAGAGAACACGGAGTCGCACAGGACTTGGACCCCGATGATTCTTCGCGTTCCCGACTAACAGCTTTAATCGCAGAGCCACGCCGAGAAGGCCGCGGAGGAAACATCGCTACCACAGGTTCACAAGTCATACGTCGATCCTATTGTGAGCAACTTCAATTTTGCGAGTGGGGCGCGGGTGGATCGGTAGGTTCCGCGGGCTCGGATGGTGCGCTGGCAGACCCATGCGCGTTCTTCGGCGATAATTTTGCGGCTTCGCTTACGATGGCTGCGGCGCGATCTTTACTCATCTTGCAGGGGGGATCGTAAATGCGGCATTGGGCGAGCGTGTATTTGCATCCGCAATCGCAGGTTTCCGCGTTGAGCTTGTGCAACGCGGCCATGCGCTGTTCTGCTGTCAACTTCGACGTGTCCACTCCTGGCAGCATGGTCGCGCGGTCGGCGTGCTTCAGGGAAACTTCTCCGGTGTCTTCAAAAGTCTCGACTTTCACGGGAACCGGCATATCGAGCAGGGCGCGCGCTTCGACTTCATAAAGCACGGGATCGAAAAGGCCGACGTGCTTCTGCACCATTTTGCCATCGCGGTTGATGACAAAAAGCGTGGGCAGCGCGCTGACCCCTCCATAGGCAAGGCGCACCGGGATCGAGGTCATCGCCACCGGATAGTTGATGCCTTTTTGTTTGACGAAGGCTCGCAGCGTGTCGGCGTCGGTGTCATCGACGTCCATGCCGATGATTTGCAGGCGGTCTTTATATTGTTCCTGAAGGCGGATCAGGCTGGGAATTTCCGCGCGGCAAGGCCCGCACCATGTAGCCCAGAAGTTCAGCAGCACCACTTTGCCTTTGTAGGCCTGCAGGTTGATTTCTTTTCCGTCCAGATCTTTGGTTTTGAGTTCGGGCGCGGGATCGGGATCACGCACAAAGCGGATGACTGGTTGCTGCTGCTGCGGTTCTTCTGGCCGCATTGGCTGGGCGAGCGCATTGAGCGGCAGCAGCGCGAGCACAAGGCCAAGCAGCCTGCCCAACTCGAACGCGATCGGCAGACTCCTGCCGCGTGTGGTTATTCTGATCGTCATTCCTATAGGAAGTCGGCAGCTTCGAATCCCGCTGCTACCAGGTCAGGCGCACTAAAGACCCGCTGTCCCGCGATTCCGCCAACTTCGGTTTTCTCCGCGCGTTCCAGCGTTTTTCGAATGGCTGCAATTTGCGGATCTGGAAGATGTAGCGCCTTCATGGCCTTGATGAACCCTGACGCGCTCAGGATCTTCGTGCAGAGCCATTCGCCCTCGTTATGCCAAGGGCGAGCTCGGAGTTGAAATGAACCTCTGCCTTCTGTTTGAGCGTAAACGACATAGGGACGGTCTTCGTATTCGCCAAAGCGGTTAATGACGACAGTACCGTCGGGGAACATCGCCTGAATCTGGAGGACGCCGCCCATGGCCTGGATGTAGTTGCGTAGTGTGCTCAGATACATATCGGCGCGCTGCTCGATGCGCGAGATCGAACTCTGCGGAACAGCCAGGAGTTCGGCCATATCGCTTTGGGTGGCTTCCTTGGCATTACGAAGCTCTTCGAGTGCCATGCGCTGAAGCTCTTCACGGACCCGTTGCTGGTTCTCGGCGTGACTCGCCGGGTCCATTCTGGCCTGCAGCTCTCTAAAATTCCTTGCCACCGGCATTACTCCCTTCTTCCCGTTGTTATCCGCCGCTCAGTTCTCGCAGATGCTGTTCATAAATGGCATCGGCGCGCGGCACGTATTCCTCATACCAACGATCATTCCCGGTCTTGTCGCCGCCGATGAGTAGAAATGCCATGCGACGGGGATCGAATGCATACAACACCCGATACGGCCGTCCCTCGTGCTGGATGCGTAATTCGCGCATATGGGTGAAGCGGGACATCTGAATACCTGAAGAGTGCGGCATCCTGAGATTCGGTCCCACCTCCTGCAGCAAAGAAACCGTAAAGTCCACGCTCTTCTGTTCAGCGGCAATCAGACTGTCCCACCAAAGGCCGAATTCGTCTGAGAACTCGACTTCCCAAGGCACGACATTATTATTATGCCTTACGCGGCATTATGCTGTCAACGGCATATTAGATGGAAGGCCGAAGCCGGGCGTCAGATGTAAGATCGAGTCACAGGGCCTCATGATAGGTGGCACGTTGGTCGAAAACAATGAAACACGCCCTGCGGCGAGCGAGAATGTCCGCTTAACCGCCGGCGAGACGGTACTAGTGAATCGTCTTCGTCTTGCGAGACATATAGTCCATCAGCAGATATTGGCCGAGCGTGTAGGGTGTAGTGAAGTAGGCTTTGCCCCGGCACATCTGAGTTACTTTCTGGACGAATTGGACTAAGCCGTAGTCGCTGGCGAGCATGAAGGTGTTGATGAGGACGCCGGCTCGCTTGCACTTGGAAACTTCTTCGAGGGTTTCGCTGACCACGAGTGGGTCGAGGCCGAAGGCATTTTTATAGATGCGTCCATCTTCGAGCGTGAGGGCGCTGGGCTTGCCGTCGGTGATCATGACAATCTGCTTCATGTCTTTGCGTTGACGCTGCAATAACCGCTGCGCCATGCGCAAGCCTTCGCGCGTGTTGGTGTAGTAGGGGCCGACTTTGACGCGCGCGAGTTGCGAAAGCGGGACTTCTTCGGCGGAGTCGTGGAAGAGGACTAGAGAGAGCGAGTCGCCGGGATATTGGGTTCGGATAAGCTGCGAGAGCGCCATCGCGACTTTTTTTGCGGGCGTGAAGCGGTCTTCGCCATAGAGGATCATGGAGTGCGAGCAGTCGAGCATGAGGACTGTGGCGCAACTGGATTGGTACTCGCACTGATGAACTTGCAGGTCGCGATATTCGATGTTGAGCGGGAGATCGAGGCCTTCGCGCTGAATGGCGCTCGAGAGCGTGGCGGTGATATCGAGGTTGAGCGTGTCTCCGAATTCGTAGGACTTCGACGCCCCGCTGGATTCGATGCCGGTGGCCATGTCGCGCGTGTCGTGGCGTCCGAAGCTGGATTTGCCAAGCGAGCCGAGAAGGTCGCGGAGGGCTTTGAAGCCGAGGAAGTCGAGGCTCTTGTCGGTGATTTCGAATTTAGCCTTCTGCTGGTTTTCGCCGGCTTGACCGCCGACACTGGAGCGGCGGCTGGGATCGTGCGGCTGGTCGATGCTGATGTAATCTTCCTGCTGCATGCGTTCGATGAGCTTTTCGATCAGCTCTTCGAGTTCGCCGTTCATCGACATTTCCATCATGCGTTCGCGCATCTCTTCGTCAAACATGTCGCTATCGAGAAGCGCTTGTTCGAGGGCGCGCCGGAGATCGTCTAGCGTCTGCTCGCCTTCGCCATTCTGCATCTCGTACCAGAAGTTGTCGTTGAATCCGCTTTGCAAGAGATAGTCGGAGAGCGCGGAGAGCAGGTCCTCCATGCTCATTTCGCCGGCGGGGTCGGGGACGTATTTGGTGTAGCGAATTCTCTTCACGACTAGTTCTCAGTTCTCAGCTGCTAGTTGCTAGTTATTAGTTCTTTGGCGTACGGATTTGGCGCGATTGTCTCTCACCCTTCTGCGAAGGGTCATGACGACCCAGAACACAACGGTATAAATGGCGACGTCCACGACTAGGCCAGCCGCGAGCATCGGTGCTTGATTCCCCGGCGTGAACGCGTAGACTTCGAATCTTGCGCATACCGAATTGACGACCAGAAAGCCAGGCCATCCGAGCGCTGCCAGCGGTGCGTTAAAGGTTAAAGCGGCGAGCGCCCCGACAAGCGCCAGAAACAGCACCGCGGCCCCGAAGCAACGCAAAAGCAGTTTCAACCCTCCTCCTAGTTAAAACTCCTCTTCCTTCCGAACCCCGGCTCTTCACGCTCGAAGAGTTGCTGCTTCTCCTGCACCTTTGGTTGTTTTTCTCCGGCGGTGAAGACTCTCTCTTCGTTGCGGCCGATTTTTTTGTGGGCGTGCAGGCCTTCGAGAATGAATTCGGCCGCCGACACTTGCGCTTCGACGCTGTCTTTCGGGCCCACGTTCAACTTCAAAATCTTCTCCATCAAGCCTTGAATTTGGCGGAGGCCGTCTAAAACTTCTTTCGCACCCGCATTGTCGCTAAGTTGGATTTCGCCCCCTAGGTCGAACCACTGCACGATCTGCTGCATGTTTGTGCCTTGCAGATAGGTGTCGTAAGCTTTCGCGATCGAGGCGCGGATCAGCTCGCGGCTTACGTGGTCGGCGCCTTTCATTTCGCCTTCGTATTCGAGTTCGAGCTTGCCGGTGATGGCGGGCAGCGCCGCGTAGATGTCGCTGATGCGCGGCACGACTGTCGTTTCCTGATGCGTTAGCGCGCGGCGCTCGGCGTTCGAGACTACGTTCTCCATCGCCGAGATCGGCAGACGCTGGCTTACGCCGGAGCGCTTGTCGATTTTCTTGTCGTCACGGGCTACGAAGGCGATGCGCTCGATGACCTCCTTTATATAGTTCGGGATTTGCAGGCGCGTATTGTTGCGGTCGCCATAACCACGGGCGAGCCAGGCCTCCTGCGCGGTGATGGCAATTCCCTCTTCGACCGTGGCTGGATAGTGCGTGCGAATTTCGCTGCCGATGCGATCTTTGAGCGGCGTGATGATTTTGCCGCGGGCGGTGTAGTCTTCCGGATTTGCGCTGAACACGATGGCTAGGTCGAGCGGCAGACGGATCGGGTAGCCCTTAATCTGCACATCGCCTTCCTGCATGATGTTGAAGAGGCCGACCTGAATTTTTCCGGCCAGGTCGGGCAGTTCGTTGATGGCGAAGATGCCACGATTGGCGCGGGGGAGGAGGCCGTAGTGAACGGTGAATTCGCTGGAGAGTTCGTGGCCTCCGCGGGCGGCCTTAATGGGATCGATGTCGCCGATGAGGTCGGCGATGGTGACATCGGGTGTGGCGAGTTTTTCTACGTAGCGATGGTCGCGCGTGAGCCACGCGATTTCGATTGCGTCTCCCTGCTTGGCAAGCAGGTCCTGGCAGCGGCGGCAGATGGGAGCGTAGGGATTGTCGTGAATTTCGCAGCCCGCGATGTAAGGCATTTCGGGATCGAGCAGGGAGGTTAGTGCGCGCAGGATGCGGCTTTTTGCTTGTCCGCGAAGGCCGAGCAGAATGAAGTTGTGGCGCGACAGAATGGCATTGACGATCTGCGGGACGACGGTGTCATCATATCCGACGATGCCGGGAAAAATAGGGTCGTCCGGATGCTCACGCAAGCGGGCCATAAGGTTTTCGCGCATTTCGTCTTTGACGCGGCGCTGCGCTAAACGGCTTTCGGAGAAAGAAGAGGCGCGTAATTCGCCCAGCGTGCGGGCACTGCTCATGGCGGGAACCCCCGGTGCATCCCAAATTCGACGGCGCTTGTGTTGCGTTAGGCGGATTATACGCCGCCAGCTAACCGCCCACGGCTGACGGCTTACAGCTTAATGCCTGCGGTCAGCGGTCGCCGTCAGCTATTTCTGATTGGATGCAGGCTGGGGCCAATTCAATTCCAGCGCGCGTTGGCCGCGCGACGCAGCCCTGGCAGAACTGCCTGCAAATAGCCGACGACCGCTTCCAGGCGTTTGGCTTCTGACAGCGTGGAGAGCAGATTCTGTTTGAAGTCGAGGTCGAGCGGGAGCGAGCCGGCGAGGAGAAAAGACAGGTTGCGGGCGGCTTCGTCGGGGCCGGAGAGGTCGGCGCCCGCGATCTTCACGATTTCGGCGTGGAGACGGACTGCCTCGGAAACAAGCGTATCGGTGGGGCGGGCGGAGACGTCCTCATCTTCGAGCAACGAAATTTCGGCGCGCAGGAAAGAACGATCTTCGTTGACTTCGAGAACCTCGAAGCGCTCGACGCCGCGGGTGAGGATGTCCATGCGGCCGTCGTCGTATTTTTTTGTGACCGAGAGAATCTCGGCGGTGCAGCCGATGCCGGCGACGCCATCGTCGGAGGCGCGCACGATGCCGAAGGGCTTTTTCTGCTCGAGGCACTCGCCGATCATCTCTTTGTAGCGCGGCTCGAAGATGTGCAGCGGCAGAGGCACGCCGGGAAGGAGGACGAGGTCGAGCGGAAAGATGGGCAGCAGCGTCACGGGGCTCACCTTTAATTTTACGCTCTAACGAGTTGCTAGTCGCGAGTTTCTGGTTGCTAGTTTTCAGCGCTCAAAAAGACAAACGGTCTCCAGTCGCCCTCGCAACCAGCGGTTCGCAGCTCGAAACTCCTCATTGACTTGCACGCGGGTTTCGGCATACAACGCGTAAATGCAAATGGATGGAAAAGTTGTCGTGGTTACCGGCGCTTCGATGGGAATTGGCGAGGCCATCGCCAAGATCTTTGCGGATAACGGAGCTGGCGTCGTTTTTCTGGCGCGCGATGTTGGGCGAGCGGATGAGGCTCGGCATCGGGTCGGTCATACTGATCGCACGTTTGCGCTGTCGTGCGACGTGCGTCGGCGCGCGGAGATTGATGCTGCGATGGCTTCCACGCTTGAGCGCTTTGGCCGTGTCGATGTTTGGGTTAACAATGCCGGAGTTGGCATCCGCGACCGCGTTGACGAAATGGACATGGCGGCATGTCGCGACCTGTTTGAGACGAATTTCTTCGGCGCGATTGCCTGCCTGCAAGCGGTGGCGCCAGCGATGCGGAAGACGGGCGGCGGCACGATCATTAATGTTTCGAGCGTGGCCGGGCATATTCCGGTCCCGAACATGAGTCCTTATTCGGCGAGCAAGTTTGCGCTGAATGCGATCGGCAAGGGCGCTCGGCTGGAACTGAAGCGCGACAATATTAATGTGCTGACGGTGTGTCCGGGATATGTTGCGACCGATTTCGGCGCGCACGTGGTGGTGGATAAAGGGTCGACGGTGCGACCGAAATCGGTGCGCGGAATTCCGGTTGAGCGGGTGGCGCGGGCGACTTACAAGGGATATCTGGCGAGAAAGCGCGAAGTTATCGTGCCGTGGACGATGATTCCGATGGTGAAGATGTATCAGTTAGTGCCGGGGATGGTGGAGTTTGTAATGGGGCGGATGCTGAAGTAGGTTGACAGCGGCTCTTCATGTCGTGAGATGGCTTCCATAAAAGTGGTGGATTAGGCGCTGGAGTTGAGCTATCCTCGCTGCGTTGTCAGGAGGCCTTCCTTGAGACGCTTTCTTCTGCCTGCAATCCTCTGTCTTTCCTTTTGCTGCTGCGCCTTCGCTCAGCAATCCGACAATACTCCCGCCACGAAAGAAGATGTTCAACGATACTTTGACGCATTGCACTTGCACGCCATGATGACACAGATGATCGATGCCATGGCCAAGCCAATGCATCAGATGATTCACGACCAGTACGAGAAAGAGAAAGACAAGCTGCCCGACGATTTCGAAGAACAGATGAACAAGATGATGGACGGGATGTTCAAAGATATGCCGTGGGACGAGATGATCCAGGCAATGGTCCCCGCGTACCAGAAGCATCTGACGAAAGGCGACATCGACGCCATCGTGGCTTTTTACTCTACGGGCGCCGGACAAAAACTGCTGCGCGAATCGCCCGCGATGATGGCCGAATCGATGCAGGCGATGATGCCGATCATGCAGAAGTACATGGAAAAGGTTCAGGGTCGGATCCAGGAGCAAACGGTCGCAATGATGAAGCAGGGTGAGAAAAAGTCCGACCAAAGCCCGAAAAACTAACATTCAAATCCCACAGCACAGCACCTGCTCGTCAACTGGTCCGTGTGCCAAATTGCGCCAAATGTTTTCTAGTCGGCTTCCCGTGATATTCCTTTTATTGACGAATCCATGCAATGGAATCTGGGCGCGGGCGGGGGCGCCTTTGCTGTACGATCTTTTGTCCAGGGGACAGTTTTTCGTAAAGAAACGTAAAAGCAGCTACCCTTTGAGCAACGGATGCATCGAACGCTTTAGGCAGAACTGCAGTCTTCCACCCCCCTCGAAATGAGCTGACGCACGGCGGCTCTGGGGGTGGAGGCTGCCGTTAATTTTTTCGCAGCAATTTTCGCTAGAATACCCGTTATGAATGAGCCGTTCCTGCCTTCTGCATGTCCCTTGGAAATTGTTTCCGGCGCTGAAGCGCCGGGTTCTTGTGGGTCGTCCCTCCGGGACTTCCGCCCCCATGGATTGCCTCACCCAGCGCTGAAGCGCTGGGCTAAGTTAGGTCGTCCCCTCAGGACTGCCCTTTTTAAGGCCTCCGCGGTCGCGGTGATCCTTACACTTTGGATTGCTTCCTCCTGGGTGACTCCATCTGCCCGCGCTCAGGAAGGTCCTCTCGACAAATCTCAGCCCAAGGGAATCACGGTGGATGAGATCATCAAGCGCTTTGCAACTAAGGAAAAAGAATTCAAAGAGGCGCGCGACCAGTACACCTACCGGCAGGATGAAAAGGTGATTGAGCCGGATTGCGATTCGAAAGATTGTTCTTTTCGCCAGGTCTTCGACGTCAGCTTCGATGACAAAGGCCACCGTGTTCGAAATGTGGTCTTTGCACCTCAGACAACCCTGGAGCGCATTCAAATGACGGAAGAAGATATGGATGACCTTGAGAATCGGCTCCCCTTTGTTCTCACTTCCGACGAGATTGGTGAGTACGACATCCTCTATGTCGGCCAGCAGAAGCAAGATGAGCTCAACACCTATGTTTTCGACGTTGCGCCCAAGCAGATTGTCGGGAAGAAGCGGTATTTCCAGGGGCGCATCTGGGTGGATGATCACGATTTTCAGATCGTAGAAACGTACGGGAAGACTGTGCCCGATATTCGCAAGAAAAAGGGAAACGAGAATCTGTTTCCGAAATTCACTACCTGGAGAGAACAAATCGACGGCCAGTATTGGTTTCCGACTTACACGCGCGCCGAAGATACGCTTGCCTTCAGCACGGGCGATGTGAGGATTCGCGAAATTATCAAGTACACGAATTACCGGAGATTCGGATCGAAGTCGCGGATTACGTACGAGGGCCGAGAAGTGCAGAAGGGGACGCCACAGGCGACTCCGGATCAGCGTGCACCGCAAGCGAGTCCAGATGCTCAGAAGCCGGACCCGCAAAAGCCCAACGCGCCAAAGGATGAGCAGAAAACACCAGACCCGCCCAAGCAATAAACGAGGGCCTGGCTCCGGCGATTGCCCTGTGCTCGGGCCTCGGGATGCGTGCCTTACCAAACTTGCGTAACTGAGAGCGACCTTTCTGTTGACTCAGATACTGCGCCTTGCCATAATTCTGTTGGGTGTTGGAGTTCACCTTTAACCGCCCGCCTCGGGCAGATGACTCCTACGAAGAAAAGAGGATTTTCTTGGTAGGAGTTGCATTGCGAAATTGTTCCTACCAATAATTCCGAAAATCCTTAATTATGCACTCGGCGCGGACGAGCTTCGCCTTCACCTGTCCGGTCGTCGAGCTCTGTGCGAAAGGACTCGATCGCTTGATGAAATACCTGATGGTCGGAATCGGGGGAGCTGCCGGATCGATCTTGCGTTTTTGGGCGAGCAGTTACCTCGGCGGACGCATGGGAAGCCGGTTTCCGTACGGCACGTTTGTCGTCAATATTTCCGGCTCGTTTCTTATCGGGCTTGCGATGACGGTGCTCGCCGAGAAGATGGACTGGAGCGCGAACTGGCGGTATTTGATTCCCATCGGGTTCATCGGGGGATACACAACATTCTCCGCTTTCGAATATGAAACCTTCCGCTTGTTTCAGGACGGACAAATACTGACCGCAGGGCTGAATGTGGCGCTCAGCGTCGTCCTCGGTTTTGCCGGAGTGTGGGCCGGGACGGTTGCGGGAAAGGCGATGGCGTGAAGCGTAGGATGAGAAGCGCGAGGAGGGAAAGTGCTCACTTCAGGGCCCGCTAAGAAAGTTGCGATCTACGTTGCCGAAGACCAGCAGTATCACGGGACGGCAGCTTATTCAGCCATTCTCGATTTTCTATTTTTCCGTGGAGTTTCGGGCGCAACCGTAACCCGCGGGATAGCCGGGTTTGGTGCCGACCATCATCTGCATACGACGCGCATGGTGGATCTGGCCACGCGGCTGCCGGTAAAGATCGAGTTCATTGAAGCTCCGGAAAAAGTCGCGGAGATTATGCCGAAGTTGCAGGCCATGTGCGGCACCGGGCTGATTGAGACGCAGGATACCACCGTGGTGAAGCCTGCGGCGCCGGAAAAAGAGCAGACCCCGGTGGGCGAAAGATCCATCCTCAAGCACGAAGGCAAGGCCAAGCTTATGCGCATTTTCTTCGGCGAGAACGATAAGTGGAATGGCAAGCCGCTTTACGAAGGCATCGTGAGCGCTCTCCGCGCACACGATATCGCAGGAGTTACCGTGTACCGCGGAATCCTTGGATACGGCGCGAACCGGCGCATTCATAAAGATGCGGCGCTTAGCCTGTCGCATGACCGGCCGATCATGCTTACGGTGATCGACGGTGAAGAGAAGCTGCGCGCCTTTATGCCCGTCCTGGATGGCATGGTGCAACAAGGGCTCGTGGTGCTGTCAGATGTCGACGTCATCCGCTATGCCCACGACTACGAAAAACACGAGCGGCGTCAGGAGTCACGGGCATGAAACTTGAAGGCAAAGCCAAAATGTTGCGTATTCACTTCGGCGAGGACGACAAGTGGCAGGGCAAGCCTCTGTACGAAGCGATTGTCGAAAAGTGCCGCGAGCTCGACCTCGCCGGGGCGACAGTCTATCGCGGGATTGAGGGCTATGGCGCGAGCACGCTGATTCACAAGGCGCATCTGCTGCGCTCGTCGGACCGGCCGATCATGGTCTCGGTGGTCGATACGGAGGAGAACGTCAATAAGCTGTTGCCTGCGCTCGACCAGATGGTTGGCGATGGATTGATTGCCGTGTCGGATGTCGAGGTCATTAAGTATGTACACCAGGATGGGGTGCGCTCACCAGCGTAGCATTCTCCGGAGTTGCTTCACGCAAAAAAACTCTTCAACACGGAGTATCCAGAGGTTCACGGAGGAATTCTCTAAAACATCCGCGGTTGCGTTTGTTGCTCGATGTAGCGGCGGCTGTCGAATTTTTTGCCTGTGCTTTGGCCCGACATGTAGCGGATCTGGCCGAAGATTGGGCGCTCAAACCATGGGCGATCGAACTTGCCGACTATTGACCACGCTGCGCCGGCGTAGCCGTTGGGATCGCGGCCATCGAGTTCGTATTTGTCGTTGAGGGCTACCGCGATACGGTAGGCTTCGGCGGGCGTTTTGGTCCATTCCAGAATTTTCTTTCCCCAGTACATGCGCATGTAGTTGTGCATCCAGCCGCTCGTGACCATCTGCATCTGCGCGGCGTTCCAGAGCGGATCGTGAGTCTCGGCGTTTTCGAGCTGCTTTTCCGTATAGAGATATGGACGCGGATCGCGGGCGTGCGTGGCTAGAGTGCGGTGCGCCCAGTTTTCTCCGCTTTCGAAATTGTCGTAATTCGAGTTGTAGGTGACGAAATTGATGGCGAGTTCGCGCCAGGTGATGAGTTCGTCGAGGAAAGATTCTTTGGCGGCTTTGGGCGCGGCGGATTTCTGCACCGCGAGCGCTATGGTCAGCGGGCTGATGTGGCCGAAGTGGAGATAGGGCGAGAGGCGAGAAGTGCCGTCGAGTTCGGGATGGTTGCGGTCACGGGCGTAATGTTTGAGTTTCTTGTCGACGAACTCGGCGAGGAGGCGCATTGCCTCTTTCGTGCCGCCTTTGAAATGGCTGGAGGGAGCTACTGAACGATCGAGATGCCAGCCATCGGTGATGTCGAAATCGGGCGGAAGCGATTGCAGCTTGGCGGGTTTTTGCCAATCGACTTTTGCGCGCGGATTCGCCGGGTTGACCAGGAATCGATCGAGGTGCGCGTGCAGCCTGCGGCGGAGGTGGAAGGCGGCGTATTGCTCTTTTTCGATCAGGCGCGACGGAACAATTATGTCGGAATCGACTGTCCAGAGCGGCACGCACAGCTTCTGCGTCGCAAGCTCGCGCCAACGCTCGGGCTCGCGCATGGGATTCTCGTCGCCTACGACGAGTGCCGGTTTTACTTCCTCGCAAAATTTAAGAAGGCTGTGATCGGGATAGCGCCGTAGAACAAAGCTGACGTTTCGTTTTTCGAGCGCGGCGGCGATGTCGGGAATGCCCTCGACCAAGAATCGATAGGCGCGCAAATTGGCGTTCGGATAAAACGGCACTGGCGCAAAAAAAACGACGACCGGCTTGCCGAGCGCATTCGCAGCCTCTATGGCAACATCGAGCGCGGGATTATCGAGGCCACGCTGTGAGCGCTGCATCCAATAAACGACGCAACTGCCGCCGGGATCGGGCGGCCCTTTGCGGCGCACACGCACTCTCGGATTCTCGGCCAGCTTTTGAAGGTCGTCCACGCCGCCGCTACGCCTTTGGCTCGTAGCTGCCGCGCGTGACGCCTTTGGGGCTGGCGGTTTTGTAGTCTTCGGACTTGCCACGCGGGATGCTGAGCGTCTTCCACTCAGACGACTTGAGATGCTTGGCGAGGAAGACGATTTGCCCGATGTGCTGCGCATAGTGCGCAAGCGCGCGGTTGAGAGCTTGCATGACGGTGTGGGGCTCCTGACGAATAGTGACCGTGCGCGTGACGTCTTCGGGCTTGAGCGAATCGATCGTGGCGAAGACGATCGACCAGCCCTCCTCCCACCAGCCCATGACATCGCTGCGGGAAGTTGTGGTTGAGATTTCGAATTCGCGGTCACGGAAGCGGTCGGGCTTCTCTCCGTCGGAGGTGAGAAAGTCCATGAAGCGGGAGCGGGCATTGCCGGCGATGTGCTTGACGAGAACGGCAATCGAGTTCGACTCGGCGTCGATGGCGGTGAAGAAATCTTTGTCTTCGAGTTGAGACATGGCAGTTTCGGCCATGCGCTTGTGGCCGCGCAGTTGGCGGCGGACTTCATCGAGGTAGGAGGAGGCTAGGTCGACCATAGCTGTTTAGATTGCCGAAGTGACGTATGGGATTACAGAAGTAAGAAGTTAGATTGCAGAAGTGAAAGCCCGAGGGGTAAGCAGTCGTCTGGACTTTGGGGTTTCACTTCTGCAATCTAACTTCTTACTTCTGCAATCGTCTTACGATTTTACCTCGCATGCGACTCGGAATCCGTAGTCGGCGTATTGAAATTGCGGTGGGATGCTCGACCTTGCGGCGCAACGCGACATCTTTATGTGGTGACGCCAGGAGCCTCCGCGGGAGGCGCGGCGGGCGTCGATTCCCGCGCCACCGGCGCCACTCGGCGGGCCTTGCGGATTGCGCTCGGGAGAGATTGCGTAGTAGCCGGGCGAGTACCAGTCGCTACACCACTCGTGAACGTTGTCGCACATGTTGTAAAGGCCGTATGCGTTGGGATTGGACTGGCCTACTGGCTCGGGGCCGGATTTCCAGTACGCGTTGCAGCGCTCGGAATAGTTGGGGAGTTCCTGCGGTGGCGCATCGCCCCACGGATAGAGTTCGCCCTCGCGGCCTCCACGGGCGGCGCGCTCCCACTCGGCTTCGGTGGGGAGACGGAATTTCTTTGCGGTAATGGCGCTTAGCCACTCGCAGTAGCGCACAGCTTCATGCCAGGAAACCGCGACTACGGGCTGCATTGGATGATTGAAATTTGGCTCGTTGGCGAAGGGCGCAGTGGTCGAGCCAGTGGTTTCGACGAAGCGAGCATAGTCTGAATTTGTGACTTGGCAGGCTGCCAGCTTAAATTCGTCGACCCAGACGCGATGAACGGGGCGCTCGCTGTCCTGGCTGAGCGGGTCGCGGCTTTTCTCGCAACCCATTTGGAACAAGCCAGCTGGGATGGTGACGAGGGTGGGAACGATGTCGGCGGGAATTTGAGGTTCGGTTCGTTGCATTGTGTCCGCTGCCCGATCTAAGTCTCCGGGAGAATGCCTTGCGGCGACCGCGATATTTTATGAGCTTGTAGGGGTCCTTCGACTCGTTCGGCTCGCTTCGCTTACCTCACTTCGCTCAGGATGACATCGTTAAACATTTCACTGCAGCGCGCGGACGACTTCTTCGATTTTATTCTCCTGGAAGAGACGAATGCCGGCGATACCCGCAGCTCCTGCGGCAATACAGGAGGCAGCATTCTCGATGGTGACGCCGCCGAGCGCCAGGACTGGAAAATTTGCGGCTCGCGCGCACGCTTCGCGCAAGGGTTCTAGGCCGCTTGGCTGGACACCCGGCGCGTCTTTTTTTTCGAAGACCGGAGCGAAGACTGCTAAGTCGGCGCCTTCTGCTTTGGCACGGACTACTTCGGACATGCCGTGGCAGGAAATCGCAACCATGGGCAACGACTCGCGGGCGGGGGCGCCCCCGCTACACGAACTCCAAATGCGGCGAAGCTCGGATGGCTGGAGGTCGTCGGAACGCAGATGAACGCCGTCGGCTCCGGCGGCCAGGGCGATGTCGGTGCGGGAATTGATTAGAAATCGAGTTCTCAGTTCCCGGTTTTCAGTTCTCAGTTTTTTCAGCTGAGCGACACACTCTTGCGCGAGCGCTTCCAGTTCTCTTGTGCTGAGGTCCTTTTCGCGGAGCTGGATGTAATCGATATTCGCGCGGGCAGCCTCGGCAATTTTTGCGAGCAGTGCGCGGCGACGATCCTTTTCTTCACCTGCGAATTCTTTGCGGGAGGTGATGTAGTAGAGAAGCATGCCTCGATTCGTCCGACCCTAACGTCGCAAAGGACGCGACGTTAGGATGGGGCACCCTCGTTTGTTAAGTTCGCGAACCCTGTAAGTTTAGGTCCTTATCTTCACTGTACGCTCGGATCATTTCTTAGCTGTACTCTCGGGCGGCGCCGCGGGTCGCTCCGTTTCTGCCGAAGGAGTGGTCGATTGCGTGAATAGCTGCAGGTTCTCCGCTTTCCAGCGCATGGCCGCGTAGATGCGGCTGCGGCCGCTGGGATGGTCGAAAAAGATCATCTCTTCGAGTGGACCGGGACTCATCTTGCGGTACTCGCCGAGATGGATTGCGGCCTGGGCAAAGCCGTCGGGTTGGCGGCTGGTGTTCAAGCCGTACATGTCGGCTTCGTACTCCTGCGTGCGAATGAACGAATTCATCACCGGTGTGATGACGAACCCGAAAATTGAGGCAAGCAGAATCACGAGCGGGATAATGGCGGTGTCGCCGATGCCGCGAATTTGCCACTTTTCGGCGCGGCTTTTGAGCGCTTTGCCGATCGTCCCCCAGAGGTAAAACCAAAAGATTGAGATCATGATTAGACCGAACATCAGCCCTTTGTAGACGTGATTGAGAACGTAGTGGCCCATCTCGTGTCCCATGACCGCCTGGATCTCTTCGGGCGACCCGCGGCGCAGCAGGTTGTCGTTGAGCGTGATGCGCATGGTGTTGCCGAAGCCGCTGACGTTGGCGCTCATCTGCGTGGTCTGGCGGGAGGCGTCCATGGTGTAGACATCTTTGGCAGGAATGCCATTCTGGCGGGCGAGGCGAAGGATTGGATTCACGGTCTTCGGGTCGTTGAGCGGCGTTACTTTGTTGAAGATGGGGACGAGAATGACGGGCGCGATGAAGATTGTGAAGACCATAAACACGTAACTTACACCAGCCCCGAGGATCGGCCAGCTGCGTGGATAGCGGCGCGCGACGCCGATGAGCAGCATGACCAGAATGCCGCCGAGTACGACTCCGATGGCTAGTCCTTTGAGTTGGTCGACGAACCATGGGCCGAAGGTTTGCGTCGCCATCCCGTACTTGTGTTCGCGGAAATAATTTTCGTAGACCGTCAACGGAAAGGTCAGAACTCCGGCGATGACGGAGTATTGCAGCCAGTAGAGGAAGGTCTGGATCGGCTTGAAGCGCGTGATGCGCTCTGAGAGGTCGCGCATTTTAGCCGACCAGCGGGTGTTGAGCAGGATAAGAGCGACAATTACACCGTAGAGGAAATCCCAGAGTTGCAGCCAGTACCCGCCTTCAAAGTAGTTATTGGAGCGGAGAGTTTTCTCCGGCGGAATCTGGGCCAGGTAGGCATTGGTCGCGGCGGTGGCATCGAAGTGGTCGCTGGGGCGAGCGGCGTCCGGGACGACGACTACCGAGGGCATCTCGTTGGGGCCGGGGGGCTGGGCGAAGGTTAGGGTGGCGAAGATCAAAACGAAGAGAAAGATTGCGGCGTTACGGACTGTCATGGATGTTGCTTTATCCTCTCAGCGCAACAATGGCGCGCGAGCCTAGCTCAGCACTATACGCGCAGTCTTGATACGCGAATAGCGGCGCAGAAGTTCAGTGGGTACGGACAGACCGGATTGCGCCGCGAATACGCGAGTGATGCAAATGAATGCATATATTCTTTGCGCTTCGGCGTTCGTTTGATTTCGCTCAGGTCGTGACTTTCTGAGGCGAGAGTTTTGGTAAGCGCGCTGCAAAGAGCTTTTAAACGCAGAGTACGCGGAGAAAGGCCGCAGAGATCGCAGAGTTTTTTGAAGCTCCCATCGAAGTCAGGGACGGGTTTTGGCGATCTCCGGTGTCGCGGCTTCGGCGGTGCGCTTTGGCTGCTGCGGACCGAGATGGTAACGCGTCAGACCCTCTTTCAGGAACTCGAAACTTTCTTCCGGTGAGTCACTGAACTTGAAGAGCTCAAGGTCTTCCGGGGAGATGGTACCCGCATCGGCCATGGCTTCGAGGTTCATGATCTTCTTCCAATATTGGCTGCCGTAGATTACGACGACGATTTTCTTTGCGAGCTTTTCCGTCTGCGCGAGCGTGAGAATCTCGAAGAGTTCGTCGAGCGTCCCGAAGCCGCCGGGGAAAATCACGAGCGCCTTGGCCAGATACGCAAACCAGAATTTGCGCATGAAGAAGTAATGGAACTCGAAATTGAGCGAAGGGGTGATGTATGGATTCGGAAACTGCTCGAAGGGGAGGTTGATGTTCAGGCCGATGGTCTTGCCTCCGGCTTCGTGGGCGCCGAGGTTGGCGGCTTCCATGATGCCGGGACCTCCGCCGGTGGTGACGACAAAGCGATGGCGGCGGGCGGGAATGTGCGCCGACCACTCGGTGAGCAGATACGCGAGGCGGCGCGCGTCTTCATAGTAGCGAGCCATATCAACGGCTGCTTCGGCTCTCTTCATGGCTAACGCTTGCTTATCGGCGGCGTTGGTCTTGCCGTTCGCGCGTACACCGCTCAGTTTTGTATCGGCTGTATTTTTGCTTTCGACGCGGGCCGAGCCGAAGAAAACGACTGTGTCCTGAATCTGCTCGCGCCGGAAGCGCGCCAGCGGTTCGATGTACTCGGAGAGGATGCGGAGAATGCGGCCGTCGGGGCTGTTGATGAACGGCTCATTCTGGTAGGCGAGTGGCGCGGATTTGAGCTTGGGATCGGTCATGGAAGAACGGTTCTCGGTTCTCAGTTCTCAGTTCTCGGTTGCTAGTCCTTGGTCCTTGGTTCTTTGTCCTTAGGTGTCCGACTCTTTTATCGTCATGTGACTTGCCTCACCCTAATAACCGAAGGACTAAAAACCAAGGACGAAGGACCGTTTCAATCTTCTCTGTAGCGTAGCGCTTCCCAGAAGCCGATCCAGACATTCAGCAGGCCCAGGCCCGTCACCACGCCGCGCGTGAAGCCGCTTGCGACTACATCGTGCAGTGTCGGATACGCGAGCAGCAGAGGATTCTCGGACCACTCCTGACGCCAGGGCACGATCATCAGCATCACGCCCACAGTTGCGCAAATGAAGACGAATAACAGCACTCCGAAGCGGCGCAGCCACAGGCGCAATCCTGTAATTGGACGCGTGGCAGGACGCGACGCCATGGATTCTCTCGCCGCCGATTCGAGAGGACGAGCGGAAGCGTTAACGGCTGAATCGCCCGTTCCCGGCTCGATGCTTCGCGGCTCGCCGGCACGCGTCTCGACACCTGCGGGCGCGCCCTCGAATGGAAGTTTGGGATCGGAAATCATTGCTTCTGTTGTGGGAATGGCCTTCCTGCGTTGACGCTGACGCGAGGATTACTCCGCCAGTCATCCGGGAATGATCTCGATGGAATGCTCATGCTGGTGTTGTATCACACGATGAGCCGAAGAGTGATTGGACTTGCACTGCCGGTCCGCATTCGCTTCATCCCCAGCGCACGCCGCCAAACCCACTCGTTCGATTCTACGACGATAGAGCCTGAATGCGCTCGGCGACATCGCGATAATCGATGTTCGCGCCGAAGACGTACGTGAAGTGCTGCAAGGCCTGGGGCTTGTTATGGGCCTGCTCGCACGCCGAACCGAGTTCGTAGTGCAGGGCGAGGCGCGACTCGTTGTCGAGGCCTGGAATGTTGAGCGCCTTTTCGTACCAGCGAATGGCGGCGTCCGGCACTCCCTTGTCGAGGAAGCACTGCGCGAGCCACGTGTAAGCCTGAATCGATTGCGAGAAGGCGTGGCCGCGGTCGATAGCGGCGCAAACGCGCTGCAGTTCGGCGATGGCTTCGTCGAGCAGGCCCATTTCGCGGAAGGCGACGCCCATGTTGTAGTGCGTTTCGGGATCGTCGTCGCCCGCGGTCGCTTCTTCTTCGAGTTCATGGCGCAACTCGCTGAACATCTCGGAGAGATCGACACCGGCGGCAGAGTCGGTCGGAGAAGGACGAACGGGACGCGCGGTGAAGGTGGACGCTTGAACTGGCGCGGGAACGGCCGCGGCTGATGCGGCAACCGGAGCGGCATTCGTCGCGACCGGAGCCGGAGCGGCCTGCGCTACGATTTCCTGTGGAGCTGGAGTTGGCGCCTGATGCGCCACCGGCCAGCCAGCGAATCTTTCGGCGGCGTGCGCGATGTGGGTTGAAACGTCCGTTGTTTCATCTTGCCCGGCGACACGCTCGGGCTGCTCGGACGGGAACATGTCCGGAATCGCGGCTTCAAGATCGGCGACGAGCGAGGTTAATTCGTTCGCTGGAGCTTTCGTTTCGGCGTGCACTTCAGCCGGCAACTCGGCAGGCTCGGCGTGAATTTCGGCGTGTGCTTCAGCGGCCGCTTCCGCATGCACGGGCTCGGCGAAGTGGGCCGGCTCTTCAGCATGAACCGGCTCGAATGCGTGTGCTGGATTTGCCGCATGTACCGTCTCAGGCTCAGGCTCGGAGACATGCACGGGCTCGACCGAGAACGCCTCATCGTGAACAGGCGCGGCCTCCGCCTCAACGTGGAATGACTCGTGGGGGCTGGTGAGGTCGGCGGGCTCGAGCTCGGCGCCGGCGCTCTCGGCATACTCATGCGACGGCTGCGCCTCATCGCCGGTTTCGTGATGAGACATCAGGCCGGGCGAAGTTGCGAACTCGGTCGCATCGACTGTTTCGGCAGTTTCGACCGTATCGGGCGCCTCGACCTCAACATCGAATTTCTCGACATCCTCGGCTTCGATCTCGGAGATCTCGACTTCGGGCTCAGCTTGCTGAGCGCCCTTTGCAAAGGCCTCCCGCAACGGATCGAGCACCGACGCGCTATGGGTAAGCGTCTGCAGCTTTTCGAAAGCGGCGCGCGCCTGGTCGACCATGAAGTGCTCGAGATAGAACTTGATCTCATCGACGATCTCGGCGATCTCGGGGCTGGAGGCTGCGTCTTCCTCCGCCTCGGCCGTGCCGCCGCCGATGCTTGCGGAGATTTCCGCTGCGGCTTGGGCGGTGGCGTCGGGCTCGTCGATGGTGAGCGCGCTCTCCCACTCGGAGGAAAGATCGTGCGACTCCGCAGGCGTGTCGATGTGTGGCTGCTCTTCGTGGTGAACCGCTTCTTCGTGAACCGAAAATTCGGGAGTCGCCGAAACTTCAAATGCAGGCACTTCGTGCGCGGGAGCTACAGCAGCTGGCCACGCGGACATTGAATGCGTCTCGGCTCCGGCTGCAGCGGCAACCGCGGTCTCATGCTTTTCCGCGGCAGGTTCGGCAGCGTGTCCACCAGTTTGCTCGTAGCGCGCGGCTAGCTCGCCGTATCGCAAAGCTTCATCGGGATGTCCGGCATCGTGATACGCGGATTCGAGGGTACGGCAGCAGACGGCCGCTTCAGCGAAGCGTTTGGCGCGCGTGTGCAGAGCGGCCAGGCGCTGATTCAGGCGAACATCGTGCGGCGCCAGTGGCAACACGGCGACCAGCGGAGCAAGCGCTTTGTCGGGCAAGTTATAGGAGAGGAACAGATCCGCTTCCGTAACCGCCGAGCGGATGGAGATGGCAACATCGTCAGGGTAAGACTGATCGACAACGGGAGCCGTAGCCTCAAGCTCCTCGACAATCAGCGCGCCTTCCTCGGCAGTGATGGCGTTCGAAGGCGAAGCCGAAGCGCCACCTGTCATGCGGTCGGCCACCTGCTGATAGTTCTGCATGTGGACCGAGTTCTGCGGCTCGTTTTTGGCGAGCATTCCGTACAACTCGCGTGCGCGCTCTAGATTTCCGGCCTTCACGGAAGCGTGTGCCAATAACTCGATCACCTCATTGAGGTGCGTACTCTCTCCCGCTTTCTTGAGCAGGTCCATCAGGATTTCGAGGGCGCCGGCGTCATCGCGCACCTGCGCGATCAAGGTATGCAGATTGGACAGGAGCTTCGTTGAGTCCGTGGCCAACATGCGGTCGGCGTGGCGGGAATAAATTTCAAGCGACTCGCCGGGATGGCCAAAGCGCGCGGCGGATTCGGCGAGCAGAAACAAACCTTCGGGATCGTTGTGTACCGATAGCAACTTCTCGGCGAGCGGCGTGGCCTTCGGCAGGTCGCCCGTCTGCAGATAACACTTCAGCAGATCGCGCAGGCCTTCCGGATGCGAATCGATGTCGGAGGCTTTTTCGAGATACTCGATGGCTCCCTTGGCATCGCCGCTATCGAGGGCGGCCTTACCGCGCATCAGAAGAACGTAACTGTTGCCGGGATCAAGCTGGAGCATGCGCTGCAAAATATCTTCGGCGGCGGCCAGAGAACCGCGCCCGCGCAACGCCTCGGCCGCAGCGCTGAAAATTTCCCACGCTTCTTTTTTCTTGCCGCGCTTGATGTAGACCTCGGCCAGCTTGATGCGCATCGGCACATTTTCCGGGTCCATTTCGAGGACCTTCTGGAAAAGGCGGATGGCCTGGTCGAGATCGCCGGCCTTCATGAAGTCTTCGGCAACCTGGAGATACTGGGCGCGGGCATCGTTGAACAAGCCCTGCTGGGTGTAGAGTTCGGCGAGCTTCAGCGATCCTTCGACGCTGGGCGCAAGCTTCGTGATCTTCTTGTACATCGCGATGCCCTTGACCGTGAAACCCTGCGCGGCATAGGCATCCCCCACCATCTTGAAGCATTCGATAGCCTTCTCGCTGTCACCGAGGCGCGAGTATAGATCGCCGATGGTGTTGATGACGGTGAGGTCTTTGTCGTCATGCTTGCGGATTTTTTCGTATTCAGCAATGGCGTTCTGCAGCTTGCCCTGCTGGACAAATTTCTCCGCGGCGCTGAGGACCTTCTGTTTGTTGAAGCCGAAACCGAACGCCATAGGATTAAACCGAACTCCAGAGATTGCAGAAGTCAGAAGCCAGATTGCAGAAGTGAGAGAGCAAATTGCGGACGGCAAGGACTCTCATCCCCTTGGGTCTTTTACTTCTGCAATCTGCCTTCTGACTTCTGAAATCGCCCTACTTCTGCGGTCATGGCAATTGTAAGGCGGTGCGGGCTGAGGTCTAAGGTTACCGACGATTACCGAGGTTTCCGAAAGGGAGTGTACGTTCGGGTTACGGAAGTGAACCCGAAGTTGGAAAAGCGGGCAATTGGGCCGGGGCTGATTTCCCGCGGTTGCACTTCCGTTTCTCGTCCATCTTTGGCGGCGACTCGCGGCATGACGGGGCAAGCCCCGTCTCGACACAGAAGGCGTGTCCAGGCGCACACGACGTGTTGGCGGCGCGACGAATTTCGTGCTTCCCGGTGCGCCGAGGTCTTGCGGAATCAATTAGTTCTTCGATGGTCCTCGTGTTGCCTCCCTCATTGCATCTGCGCCACGCGCAGGGAGGTGATGAGATGGGAACCACTTGGAATACGAATCGGGATGACAACAGGAATTCGAATACTGGAAGACTGGCGGCGCCGCGCAAGGACGTGGCACGGATCGGCAAGGATGCAAACTCCGCATGGACGCGCGCGGACAAGATTGGCGCGGTTGCATGCCTCGTTCTACTTGGCGTGCTGTTGGTGGTGAGCGCATGCTCCAGAGAAAAGTCGCAACCTGACATTGCCGCTGTGACGATCCCTTCGGCAGCCGGTGCGGCTTCGATCAAGCCTGCGGAATTGCCGGGAACTGGCACGGTCGCAAGCATTCAGGCGGGGGCTCCGACACAGAAGAAGTCTCACAGAAAGCTGGCGGCCAACGTGAAGTACAGCGACGTGAACTCGGGCGTGTCGTTTATGTATCCACGGAAGGCGAAGCTCGCGTCCGGCGAGAAGATGCCAGAGGCGAAAACGGAGCTGCCGATGAACTTTGTCGAGGGTGGCGGCGCGACGGTAGCAACGGTTTCGCTGCCTGGTAAACAATACGCGGGAACCGATTTCGAGGCGGCGCAATTTCGAGTGAACGTGAATCATAGTGTCTCAGCCGAGCAATGCCCGCACTTCGCCGTCATGGACACGAGCGATGCCGACGGAGAACCGATCGATGCCGCGAGCGTCAAAATCGGATCGAGCGATATGAAGATGACCTCGGAGTTCGAAGGCAATGCGGCTCGGCAGCTTGAGACTCGCTACTACCACAGCTACGAAAACGGCGCCTGCTACGAGTATGTCCTTGGCCTGTCCACGGCGGGATTCGGGCAGGAAGGCGTACACGCGGTGGATCGCGACGAGGTCTTCGGGAAGCTGGAGAAGATCCTGGCGACAGTGAAGATCCGTGCGGCAGAGCAGGAGCAGGTTGCGCAGAAAGCAGACGAAGCGACGCCCGCCACCGCGGATGCGCAAAAAGCTGAAGCGCAGAAGCAAGACGTGCAGAAGCAAGACGGGAAAGATGCATCGAAGCAGAGCGTACAGAAATCAGAACCGGAGAAGCAGCCAGCGGATGTAGCCGCTGTTCCGGACCCCGGGAAGTAATGCCCGAAGACTCTCTGGTGAGGGTGCCCGCACATCGTGGATGGCACGGTGTGCGGGTTGTTTTTTGTATTCGTCCTTAGTCCTTCGTCCCCAGCTTTTCGGGGTCTTCTGCGCCCTCTGCGGATTTTCTCTGCGCGCTCTGCGTTGCAAAGCTTTTACCGCAGAGTTCGCAGAGAAAGGACGCGGAGATCGCTGAGAAAAGCGTTGCGCCTTACCATCGTCCGTTCTACTCGCCGTGGATTGTCGCCGTCCGATACAATTCCTGGTTGCCCTTAATCAAATTTTCGTAAGAGGAGATAGAGATGACGCAGAAGATTATCGATGTGGTGGGGACTTCCAGTGAGAGCTTTGCCAAGGCTGCTCAGGCGGCGGTTCAGGAAGCGGCCAAGACTGTACGCAACATCAAGTGGGCGCATGTCGAGTCTTTCGACATGCTGCTCGACGGCGCCAAAGTCCAGCAATATCGAGCGACAACGAAGATCTACTTCGACGTGGAGGGCTAAAAGGCCTTCTAAAGTCCTACCACCAAGGGCACGAAGGCTTCATTTCGACTCGATTTTCTTCGTGTACCTTCGTACCCTTGGTGGTGTTCCATCGCCTCGGACAGCCCATTTTGTTTGACCGATTTCCGCGCCACACGCTAAAATAGTTGGGTTTGCCTGTATCCGCGGTGCCCATCTAACACCTCATCCCGCGAAAAGCGCGCGTATGGGGACCCCGTTGTGGCCCGCGTCCGCGTTTCCGGTCAACAAGCCGCAGCGCAAAAGCAGCAAGCGAGAGTTTGTTCGGCCAAGCCTGTCTTGGCCCCGGCAGGACAAGAGTGTCCGCCGAGCGTGATATTGGAGGAACTATGTACGCGGTGATCCGCGCTGGTGGTAAGCAATATAAGGTCGCCCCGGGAGATGTGATCCGGGTGGAAAAGGTCGGCAGCGACAATGGCCACGTGAAGTTCAACGATGTTTTGGCGGTATCGGGCGAGGCGGGCAAAGTTGGCAAGCCGAGCGGCGAAGCGCTGGTGACCGGCGAAGTGGTCGAGCAGGGACGCGGCGCGAAGGTGCTCGTGTTCCACTACAAGAAAAAGAAGCAATACAAGAAGCTGCGCGGTCATCGCCAGGATTTCAGCGCCGTGCGCATCATCGAGATTGCCTTCGATGGGCAGTCCTTCAAGGCTCCGGAGTTGCCGAAGAAAGAGAAGAAGGTGAAGAAGGCCGCCGAGGTGCACGAAGAGGCGCACGCGGAAGCGTCGGCGAAACCGGCGAAAAAGAAAGCGGCGAAGAAGGCGGCAGCGAAGAAGGCAACGCCCAAGAAGAAGTAGAGGGAGTAGGGGTCCTTCGACTCCGCAGAAGACTTCACTTCGTGAAGTTTCGCTCCGCTCAGGATGACATCGTATGTTCTCTGATCCGCAGCGATGTTTTTCCTGAGAGCTGTGACCTTGGAGCTGAGAGCTTTACTGAGAACCGAGAACTGAGAACTAGCTATGGCACATAAAAAAGGACAAGGCACTTCACGAAACGGGCGCGATTCGAACGCGCAGCGGCTTGGGTTTAAGGCATTCGGCGGACAGGTTGTCCCCGGCGGCACGATCATCGTGCGGCAGCGCGGCACGCGCGTTAAACCGGGCCTCAACGTCGGACGCGGCAAAGACGACACGCTCTTCGCCAAGGTCACGGGCAAAATCAAGTTCCTGGATAAGGGCTCGATGGGCAAGTTCGTGATGGTTGAGCCGGTGGAAGCGTGACTAGTTGCTGGTAGCTAGTTGCTAGTTTTCGGAATCAGCCTCGTTGCGATTCCACCACTAGTAGCTCGTCGCTGGCAACTCGCAGCTCAGCTTCTGATATCCAGCGTTATTACTACCGTTTCGCCTTCGTACGCGACGGGGAATTCCAATCGTTCCCCTTTATCCAAACAGTGGATGCTGTAGTTGCCGCCGACCACGACGGTGGGTACGGTGAGCGTGCAGGCGTCGCCGTAACCGATCTTGTGTTTGAAGTGGCCGGCGATGATGTTACAGACTTCGCCGATGGCGTCGGACTTTGCCGAGGCGGCCTCCTCGATCGACATGCAGAGCATCTTCGAGGCAATCTTTACTGCGGCGTTGTCGCTGCAGCGCAGGCTGAAGACGGCGCGGATCGCGCCGGCGATCCCGATCATGCCGGTGACATACGCGACCAACGATGCTTCCGGGGACGCCGGTGTCGGCGCCGGAGGAACGTCGACGCTAACGCCGACCATGGTGCTGAAGACTTCGGTAGTTGCCTCGCGCAAGACTGCGTCCCATGCGGGCAGTTGTGCAATCAGGTCTTCCCTGTTGGCGGGCTGGTCGGTGGCGGGAGATTTCGGAGTCGTCATGAAATCGCAGTGACGGAATAGCCGTCTTCCCAGATATCGGCAGGCGGGGCCATTCCGTTAGCGGATTCGTGGCTGAATGGGCTGGGACCTTTATACTCTTTGATTCCGGTGGATTTCGCGGCAGGCAACCGCTTCCCCACTGTCGGTTCTATGTTTATCGATGAGGCAATAATTCGGGTGAAGGCCGGGAACGGCGGAAACGGCTGCATGGCCTTCCGCCGCGAGAAGTTTGTCCCCCGCGGAGGCCCCTCGGGCGGCGATGGCGGCAAGGGCGGCGACGTCTGGATGGAGTCGAGCGAGCGCCACAATACCCTCGTGCACTTCCGCTTCAATCCCGAATACAAGGCCGAGCGCGGACGGCACGGCGAAGGCGCGAACAAGAAAGGCCGCGACGGCGAGGATATTCAACTCAGGGTGCCGGTCGGGACGATCGTTTATGACGAGGAGACGGGCGACGTGGTCCACGACTTCTCGCGCTCCGATGAGAAAGTGGTCATCGCGCGCGGAGGGCGTGGCGGACGCGGCAACGCGCAGTTTGCCACTTCCACACACCAGGCGCCGCGCGAGCATGAAGAAGGACGGCCAGGGGAAGAAAGGACTTTCCGGCTGGAGTTGAAACTTCTGGCCGATGTCGGGTTGGTGGGATATCCAAATGTGGGGAAATCGACGTTAATCTCGCGCATCTCGGCAGCGCGGCCAAAGGTTGCCGACTATCCCTTCACTACGCTGGAGCCGAATCTGGGCGTGGTCGTTATCAATGACAAAAAGAAGGATGAAACCGGCTTTGTGGTCGCCGACATCCCTGGGCTGATCGAGGGGGCGCACACCGGCGCGGGCCTTGGCACGCAGTTCCTGCGGCACATTGAGCGCACGCGGCTGCTGGTGCATCTGGTCGATGTTTCCGACGCGAGCGGCAGGCCGGATGTGGTTAAGGACGTTGAGGTTATCCTTGATGAGCTGCGCAACTTCGGCGCCGGGCTGGAGACCAAGCCTACGGTCATGGTGGCTTCGAAAATCGATGTCGCCAATCCCGAGAAACTCAAGAAACTAAAGGCGTGGTGCACGCGGAAGAAGCTGAAGCTTTATCCGATTTCGGCGGTTACGGGAGAGGGCGTCGACAAGCTCAAGTTTGCCATGGCGGAAGAGGTCCGGCGGGTGCGGAATTTGTAATTGAAAACCTCTTGTGCGCAAGGCCGGTTGGATTCCGATTCCCCTGAAGCATTCCTGAACTGCGCAACGTACGGCTTTCACTGTATTTACTAACTCCAGAAAACTATGTAGTGATAGCACATTCGCGATTGGCCGGGCCCTCGGCCGGGAATTGCTTCCTTCGCCGGAAAGTCAACATGAAGAACGTCTCAAGGCAGCTTGAGCCTCCTCAATTTCTCAGCGGTTGGAAAGAGATTGCGAACTATCTGGGAAAAGGTGTGCGCACCGTACAGCGCTATGAGGGAGGGTTGGGTCTGCCGGTGCGGCGCCCGGCGGGTAAACCACGCGGTTCCGTGCTCGCCACTCGCACCGAGATCGATGCATGGGTAAGCGCCACACCTTTTCGAGAGGTGTTTCGGCTGAAGCGAGCCACCCCGGGATCCACGTCCAGCCAAGCGCAAAAGATTCATTCCGGCATTAAAGAGATGATCCGGCTGCGCGAGCAAATGCTGGGCTTGCGGAGTGAGCTGAAAGCATCTTTGGAACTGTTGCAAATGAGCCTAAAAGATTTGCAGTCAGGCGTTACCGCCTGGGGCAGCAGGTCTTTAGCAGGTCATGACGGCGCGGGATGGAACTCCGTGATGGAGCCGTCCAGGCGACTCGGTATGGTTGCCGTCGACACCTGGCAGAAACGAGCCAGCTAGGCCTCTCCATCCACCGCTCAAGAATCGTGCGGCTTTCCCCGGTTTCCATTGCGCCTTACAATGCCTGCGTTCAAGGAAGGCCGGCTTAACAAAGATTTTCGCAGTATGCAGGGGCAACCTCCGATCGGACGGCGAATCGGAGTCGCGTGTCTATGAAGAAGCAAGGCACGCCAAAATATCCCGGATCCAGACCTACCATTGACGACCTGCTAACCAGCGCGGCGGACCAAACCGGGCGAATGCGGTGAATATGGTCTTCGTGAACCCTTTGCGTCTTAGCGGCTATCGGGTTTTGCCGGAAGCTGGACCGACCAGATCGCCGATCTCGAGTAGAGTTACGACCACGCCATCGATCTTGTTTTCGAGCGTGCGATAGGGCGTGATACGCAGTTTGTACGTCTTGCCGTCGCGGGCCTTGACCTGCTCGCTGCGCATGGTGATGTCGCGCATCACATCGAGCATCCAGCGCTCGAGCTGGGGGGCATCAATATTGAGATGGAGGTGGGGAGAGCCTTGCCCATGTCGTGGCTGCTGAATCCCAAGACACGTTCTGCCTCGGGTGTATAGCGACGAAGATGGAGGTCCGCGCCGAGCATGATCATGGGGATAGTCGCGCTGTTGAGCAGGTTGATCAAGTCATTGCTAAGCTGCGCGAGCTGCTGGTTACGGTGCTGGATTTCCTCGTTGACGGTGTTGAATTCTTCGTTGGCGGACTCTAGTTCCTCTTTTGAGGTCTGCAGTTCTTCGTTAGTGCTTTGCAGCTCTTCGTTGCCGGACTGAATTTCCTCGTTGGCAGACTGCAACTCCTCGTTGGTCGCCTCCTGCGCCTCGATGATCGATTGCAAGTATTGCTTGGTGCTGGCAAGTTCCTGCTTGAGCTGCGCGATCTGGACGTCGCGCGGATCCAGAGAGGCTTTGGGCAGTTTTGGCTGAGGCGGCAAAGCGGCAGTCTTGGCTGGCGAAGTTTCCTCAAACAAGATCAGGAAATGGCGTTCGGCGCCCGCGGGAGTGCGGAACGGAATGACCTCCATCCTGACTTCAATTTTGCCGTCGGGGCCCTCGATGACGACGCCCTCCTTGGCGGCCGGGATTGAATTCTTGCGAGCGTTCTCGAGGAGCGTCCGCAATTCGTAGAGAAGGCCGGGACGCGCCATTCTGAGCAGGTTGAGGCTGGCCCGGCCGGTTGGAAGTTCGAGGTCGCAACGAGGCAAGGAACAGGAACCGGCCAAGACCCCCGTCGACATGCAGCGCGAGGCCGACCGTCTGCTCCTTACCATGCCGGGCTCGAACGACAGCGCGCGCAGCAGGTTGCTGAAAGCCTCCAGACCGCCGGCCGAGGCGCCGATGGCGACGATCGGAAAACGCGCGGAAGGCGGTCCTTGGCCAGAGTCAGACTCTTTCGAATGCGCGGGGTTGCCGTTCGTCTTTTCCGGTTGGTCCTTGCGCGGCGCTTGCGCCCGGCCATTCTTCTTTTTCGGTGCCTTCGGCATAGTGGCCCCAAAAATTGAGACGCAGTGTGATTCAGGAGTTGTGCACGGAATGGATCATTGTATTCCAAGAAGCGCGCCCGGGCGTTGGATCTGGAAAGCGGTAAAGTGTACGCCAGAATCCGTACTGGCGCGGTTTGGCGTACTCCGCTTCCCGCCCGCCCGTGCTACGTTTTTCTATAGAGTGAAGTGAGGGAAACCCAAGCCCCGTCCGTGAACGCCGTCTCCCACCGCTGAATGTACGCCGCGGCAGTTCAAATGAAGACGGCGTACGGGGCTTAGATCAAAAGGAGCACTGGGGCGAGAAGGTGTGGGCAAACGATGAAGGCACGGGCCGCTTATGAATGGCAGAAATTATATGAGGAGGCGATTCTCGCGACCAACCGGACACACCTTCCCGGCCTGATTGTGGCAGCGCAGGCTGTGATCGAAGAGCGGACGGTACAACTTCGTTGTGACGGAGGAGGAAATCCGGAAGAGCAGCAGGCGCTTGCCGATGCGGAGGCCGGCCTCAGAATTTTGATAAAGGAGATTTCGTAGCCCGGCTCAAGACGAATCTTCACGCAGCCTCGGCTACCATCGAGCGCACGCAGCCGACAAGTTTGCCCATCGGGTCTGACTTCACGATCACCCTGCAAATTCCGCAGGCGAGAGCTTCTCTTTCCAGGTTGGCCGTCACGAACGAGGTGAACATAACAAGCGGCACCGAGGGCATCAATTTCTTTAGCGCCTTGGCCGCTTCCAGCCCGTTCATCTCGGGCATGGAGAGATCGAGCAGAATGATGTTGGGGTGAAGCTCGCAAGCTTTTTGGATGGCTTCTTTGCCATTGGTAGCTTCGCCGGAAACCTGCCATCCCGGCTCGCACTCGAAGCACCGCCGTAGGCTCTTTCTCAATGGCGCGCTATCGTCAACGATGAGTATCCGAGGCAACACTCCTTCTCCCATGCACGGGAAAGTGTTCCACGACAGTCGACTCTCGGATCAGACACGCGCTGTCACATATTTGCTCTGCCAGCGTGCGGCCGGTCGAATCTCCGGTGTGCCATCTCGCCGCGAACACCGGAATGAGCGTGAGTCTCGCTGCGTCGTTACACCCCCGCGCAATAGCGAAATCATCGCACCAACAGCGGCGAGAACCACTCGGGTCTTCGCTGTAAAATCAACGATTTCACGGCCCTTATCCATGAAGGTGAAGTTCTAGAATTTCCCAATTCGCGTCGCAGATCGAACATTGTCTCGCATCGGACAAAGCGATTGTGAGAAGGGTGTGGGGATTTGCAAAAAGCCGATAGCCAACGCCGCAATTACAAATCAGAGATTACAAATTACAAATGCGTCTCTCAGTAGAAGAGATATTTTCTCCATTTATCGTCACTGTGCCCCATCAAGCGCATGATGTGGCGCGAGGTGTGGAGATTAAAAGAGCGCGGCTCGCGCATGGGGCGCATGTTGGCCTCGTGCGGAAGCTGATTACCCTTGCGGCGATTGCAGGGGTGGCAGCAGGCGACGAGATTTTCCCAGGTCGAAAGGCCGCCACGAGAGCGCGGAATTACGTGGTCGAGCGTGAGCTCGGCGGAAGGCAGCGTCGTCTGGCAATACTGGCAAGTGTTGCGGTCGCGCAGCAGGATGTTCTTGCGCGAGAGCGCGCGCGACTGATGCGGGATACGGCGATATTCGAGCAAGCGAATCACGGATGGCAAGCGCATGGCCATGCATGCGGCGTGCAGAAAATGTCCGTTCTCCTCCTCGGTCATGGCGATGCCCTTGAGCACAAGCACAATGGCGCGGCGCGCAGCGCACACATTGATCGGCTCGTAGGACGCGTTCAGGACCAGCACCGGTTGGTGCAGAGCCTGGCCGTCGTCATCCTGATGCGCGCCCACAGGCAGCATCGACGGCGGCATTGAGGGCCGGTAGCTTGCGGCGAAGTTGTGCATGCGCAGTGACATAAATTCTTCTTAACTAATTGTTAGATGCGACCGCGGCTGCTTCCCGCTGGTAGCCGCGGTCTTCGTCTTCGCTGAAATCCTGCGACAGATTTTTCGCAAAAGCGACATTTGCAACCTTAAGCGTGCGCGCCACGGTAGCCACCCAGACCCTCGCCGCGCCGGCGCGGAGTAGAATGCGTGCGCATTCAGCTGCCGTGGCTCCCGTGGTGTAGACATCATCCACCAGCACGACATTCCTCTTCTTGACCGCGGCCGCATCGCTCACGGCAAATGCGCCTTGTAGATTCTGGCGGCGTTGACGACGGGTCAATCCGATCTGACTTCCAGTATCGCGAGTCCGTACCAGAGTGCGCGTGACAAGTTGAAAGCGTTCGGGCCTGGCGAGTCTCTTCAAGGCGGCACCTGCAATCAATGCCGCCTGATTGAATCCGCGCTGCACCTTCTTCTTCGGAAACAGCGGCACCGGCACGACTGCGATCCTGCCCGCGGGCAGAGATGGCTCAAGGGCGGCAATGCTCTTTGCCAGCAACTTCCCCAGCACCGGCGCGAGCGGCCGAACCTGCTCGAACTTGAGCAGGTGGATCAAATCTCGAAGCGTGCCGTCGTAGCTGCCAAACGCAACCGCGCGATCGAATGGAGGATGAAGCTTCTGGCAGTAACGGCACCGATACTTCGCCGGATCGAGCCCGGGAGGGAGATCGCACGCTTCTCCGCAGACTCCGCACAGTGACGTGTTGAGTGGACGAGGCTCACTCAGGCACGAACGGCACACTGGAATGCGGGAAATTTCAATCAGCGGGGCGCCGCAAACGTGGCAATCGGCAGGAAAAAGCGTAAAGAAGAGGCTGGCAGCAACGCGCTCTGCCCAGCAAGCGACCGGAGCCGCTGCTGCGGGCTGGGCAGCCCGTATTCGAAACCCGGTACTGCTGAAGACGGCCTCCCCGCGCCCGGATCGCAATGGCCTGACCGGGCGACACAACGCAAGTATAGCCTCGCCCAAAGGGGCGCGCAACGGCAAGGCGGTGTCTTGACGGGGATGATTCCCCAGTTTGTGCGCCATCATCCACGCCGGGATTTGGCCTTCGACGCGCGAATGACCCGCACAGACATACAGCGACCGCCGCCAAAGTACGAAATCGAACATACCTGACTGCCTCGTCATTGGCATACTCCGGCTCACATGGATGAAATGAAAAGCGAGCGCGTACGCGAACTCTGCTCGTTGATTCAAACGGAGGGCGACCAGAAAAAATTTCTGGAGCTGATCCAGGAGCTGAATCGACTATTGAGCGACAAGGAAAGCCATCCGCACGCCGGTCCGAAAGACTAGCTCCAATTCGACGCATTCGATCGATGTTTGAGAAAAATACAGTCCACACCGTAGGCGCGGAGAAAAACCGCCCGAGGTTTGGAGCGTCTTCTGCGGGAGGGTCCGACGGAATCGGTCACTTTTCCCGGCGAAGTACAGATTCGCCGTAGCCAGTCGACGGAGGGCTGGCGCATCGAATTGTGCGTGAACACAGGAATAGGGAACGTAATCGCAAGGACGAGAATCACGACAAAGATGGAAAACACCGTTCCGGCACGAGCCGGAGAACGCAGTGACAGCACAGGCAAGGCAATCGGGAACGTAATTCTGCTGTCGATTCCAAATGAGGAGTACGCGTTGTTGCGGCCGGCTCTGGAGCCGCTGGAATTGGCACAATACCTCATCCTGCATGAGCCGGGGGCCAAGATCGACTACGCCTATTTCCTGAACGACGGAATGGCCTCGATCGTGGCGCTCAATTCCGACGGCAGAAGTGTCGAGGTAGGCATCGTCGGCAAGGAAGGCATGGTCGGAATGCCGCTCATGATAGGGGTACAGCGCGGGACATTCCGCGCCATCATGCAGATGTCGGGAAGCGGCGTGCGGATTAGGACAAGCAGTTTTCTCGAACTGCTTCCCAGCCTGCCCGCGCTGCAAAACCAGCTGGGGAACTTCGCCTTGATGCATGGCATGCAGACCGCACAACTGGCGGCCTGCAACCGGCTGCACGATATCGATCAGCGGCTGGTGCGATGGCTGCTGATGTGCCAGGACCGAGTCGACTCGCAACTGCTTCCGCTGACCCACGAATTCCTGGCGCAGATGCTGGGGACGGGGCGCCCGAGCGTGACGTTAGCTGCAGGACTGCTGGAAGAAGCGGGCCTGATCAAGAACATGCGCGGCACGGTGCAGGTGCTGAATCGCAAGAATCTCGAAGCCGCGGCCTGTGAGTGTTACGGAGTAATTCAGCACTTCAACGGGAAGATGGGATTGAAATAGTTGCTAGTAGCTAGTTGCTAGTGCTCGTTGCAGGAGCACGACTGATTTGTTTGAGCTAGCAACTCGCAACTAGCCGCTCGCAACTACTGGTGGGCCCGCCTGGATTTGAACCAGGAACCAACAGATTATGAGTCTGCTGCTCTAACCGTTGAGCTACGGGCCCGCCTTTTAAAATCAACTACTTGCATTGTGGAAATCGGTTGGCGTAAGATCGTGTCCTTAAAAATGTCACGAGCCCCGAAGACACTTCCAACCGTTCTCTCACGTCGGTCACTTGCGCCGGGAGCGACATCACCACAAATTATACCCTCAGAGAATTCGAACGATGCTGATTAAACGCGGTCGCACATGGCATAGCAGAATCATGGTCGGCGGCTTCCTTCATCAGAGGCCGATGAGGACACGCGATAGGCAAGAGGCCCAGCGTCGTGAGGCCGCGTGGCGACTTGAAATGACGAGCGGGGAGTTCGGCCTGACTTCAGGGGACGCGCCGATGCTCGCGGGTTTCGAGAAGCGGTTCTTCGATCATCTCGAAACCAAGGTCAAACCACGGACCCTCAATTACTACAAGACGTTTTGGAAGACGATAACGAGGGATCAGATCGCTAGCACTCGAATCAGCCGGATAACCTCTACGGACATTGAAGCATTCATCCAGCGTCGGAGAAAGAAGACCATAGGCAAGACCGAAAATACCCTCAAGATTGCCACGGTCAATCACTCACTTCGTGTCCTTCGACGTGCGCTCCACCTTGCTCACGAATGGAACCTCATCAGAAAAGTTCCCAAGATCACGCTTCTCACTGGTGAGCATCAGCGGGACTTCGTAATCGACGAGGCATTACTCAAGCGGATGCTGGAGCACGAGAAATGTACACCCGCCTTGAAAGTGCTGGTGCCATTTCTAATTGATACAGGCTTGCGCCTCGGAGAAGCTCTCGCACTGCAATGGTCCTCCGTCGATATTGAAAAGAAGAAAATCAGGGTCACCGGGGGAAAGTCTAAGGCCGCGCGCCGTGTGGTTCCTCTGACGAAGCGGGCCGTTGGTTTATTGACTGATATCAAGGGGACATCGAAGGGAAAGAAAGTATTCGATGTCGGAGGTCAGTTCTGGCTTGAGCATCAGTTCAGGAAATTGCGGCAGGCGATGGGGCTTCCCGGAGATTGCGTTCTTCACTCTTGCAGGCATACGTTCTGCACCCGCCTAGGAAACTCTGGTGCTAGTGCATTCAAAATCAGAACGCTTGCGGGCCACAGTTCTGTGACGATCTCCCAGCGATATGTCCACGAGGATCAAGAAGACTTGGGTGATGCAATCGCGACGATGGAGGAGAAATCGGAGAAGGCCGCTGTGGCTGCAAAATAGGCCGTTTCCTACGCCCTCTTCTCTCCGGTAGAATCTCTGGCCTGACAATGGCTACACTGTGTCCCGGTCGATTTTCAGAGAGTTCTCTTTTTTATAAATGATCCTTGCCTCATCCAACAACGTTTTTACGCTCGATTCCATCTCATTTGCTACGTCGTACATTCGCTGGTAGAAGTTCGCAAATAATCCCTCTTTTGGCGGGGTGCGAGCAGTCACAACCTCGGTGTAGGTGTTTATGCTACCCATCAAAAGGTGCCATGCGTAAAGCATACCCCTAGATTCAGCTACCTTTGCTTGGAGTGACCAAGACTCCATCGCCTGTGATCTGGAGCTTGTCAACTGCTCAATGTTGACAGTTAGCTCTGCCACTCTTTCATCCAAGCGCCGCTTGTCCTCGGTCATTTTGTCAGCATGTTCCCGCATCACCTTGTAATCGGCTGCAATGGCAGGTGCGCGGTCGCTCTTCAGTGCGGCAATCTCAGCCTCGCGCAATTTGTTGGCAGCGTTCAGAGTCTCAATCGTTGCGTCCTTCGCCTTTAGCTGTTGGTTGACGAAATGACTGAGATAAAAGCCGCCGACCAGAACCATGCCTGATGTACTGGCGCTGAAAATGATGTTCCAAGATTCAAGTGACATAGCGTTCCCTTCATCAGCCTATGGCGCTGCGATGATGATCTTAATTTCATTCCCTGCCATTCCGGTGCATCTCGTGAAATTGGTTGGTACAGACTTGTCCTCGTACAAGGCATTGGCAATTGGTTGGGCATAGGGTTTTGTTGGGCTGTCAACGGAATCAAGACAAACAACTGTTCCACGGGGCTGGGGGCCACCGCTCCAACCAACCAAGGCGATTATTGGACCCGGTTCCAGCGTGGTGGGTGCTTTCCGTTTCAAGGCAGCATAAACCTCCTTAGCAAATCGTACACATTCTGGCGTGTTGCAAGACGCGACTGAAATCTTCTGCGACGCTGGAATCAGGGCCGCTGCATTTGCCAATTCGTCCGCTTGAGAAGCGGTCAAATGTCGTTCAGGGGGAGTGCAATTCCCGCCCGTTGCCTGATTGTTGCTTCCACCGGACTGCAAAACGCTGCATGGGCCTTGCGTCACAGAACCAATCGCTGAACTGTTTTCACCTGCTGCCTGCGTACCATTTCCAGACGTTTGATTCTTGACATGCGACGGTTTGCTTCTTGCGGACGATACTTTTTCTGGAACCGCAGATGATTGGACTTTAGGGTCGTTTTGAATGGCTATTGTGTCGGCGGGCTTTGCGACTTCAGTAGCAGCACTCTTTTCGTTCACTCGGTTTTGGGTAGGTATAAGGACAAGCCACACAAACAGAGCGATAGTAACAACCGTCATCGCAATGCCGCCCAATATTTTTCCTTTGTCAGTGATCGTGGATGAAGACACGCCATCTCTGACGGTTTTCCTACTTTCCGAAAAGTAGTGAACGGCAAGACTCAGGGAGATGAAGGCAAGACTGGCGGGCAGCATCCGATCTGAAAATGACGCACCATGAAGCAATGCTGTTACTAAGAAAATAAAGCCCAAAAGCAAGAGAACTTTCGACAGCGTTCCCATCTCTTGAAACGACGCCAGCGGATTTAACCAACCACCATCGGTGGGCATAACTGCTAAGTATACCCTTGGCGAACACAGAGCGAAAGTGCCTATTGTGCCGGGATGGAAGAAGGCCGAAAACGTGTCACCGCAATCATCGCTGGCATCCTCGTCGCTCGTCACTTCAAGACGCCAGAGGATTTGTTCGGTACACCACAAAACGACAGCCCGCGCAGCGACAAGATGATTGGTGCATCTGTTCAGTGGACTGAGAAGATAATGGACAAGATTGACACCCAATTCGCGCCGGGGAAAAGCCGAGACTCACGTAGCTATTGATTTGAAGAAATCGTCTATGCGCCTCTTCAGGCGTGAGTAGGAAGAGTCATTGCGATTTCTACGCAGACGCAACCAGCAAATGATTATCCCCACAAGTGATCCGCTGGTTACAAGCGACAGAATGACCGATGACAGGATGAAGAGTGTACGGTGTTCGGGCTTCCAAACGAAATTCCAATCAACGGCTGCAAGAACTCCGGCGATTCCCACAAGTGCACCACAGAAAAGTCCGATGGACAGGTCACGCCCCGAGCGGTCGGTGCTGCTTTCCCCCTCACACAGCATTAGAAATTGTTCTTCGCGCAGAGGAAAAGCGATTTCAGCGGAGCTAGGCTGAACAACTGTTGAGCCTACGGTGAAAGTTGTTGCCGATGCAGAGGTCACTGGTGGTGCAGTTGCTGGTGGTGCAGGAGTTACCACTTGTTCGATTGACGGTACTGGTGGATTGGGATTGTTCATGAAGATGGCTTCTTGTTTCGCCTCAAACGCCCAATACGTTCAAGTTGTGAAACATTGTGTAACCACAATTGTTGCAAACTATGCTCAGCATCGAAAGAATTCCGCTACTCGGTGGGCTTAAGTTGCTGTTTACCACGTTTCCCGCATAGAATGCTGCTCCCCATGCATTGCGATTGACTGAATGACCGGGGGGAGAGAAGGCTGATGTAGCTGGCACCTCAATTAAGTCAACGTTCCAAGATGATGTTCTACAGCGTGGGCACCTATCGTTGAGTACACCTCTGGCCTTTAGCACGTCGAATGCTTTATTTATCCTGTACTCCGGGCTTCCGGGTGGTGGCGGAACTGTCGAAAGGTCCATTTTTCCGAAACCTGACATTACTTACACCTGCCAATTCTTAAAATTCACCGCAAGCATAGCATGTTTGGGTTTTACGAAATACGGTCCACCACCCACAACAAGGCAACTCAGGTTGACCCCGCATGTGCTCTGCACAGCACATGCAACGTTCCCTGATGACGTTAGGCCGTCGCGGCTAGTGCTTCCGGCTGCGGCTGCGGTTGTTGCAGTTCGGCATTTCGGAAAATTGCACCAAGCTCAACGTTCGTCTCGATGATCCGCTTAGACTCGATGTCGATTTTGTAGATCGGGCCGAATTCCCTGATTGACGCCTGCCCACGGGCGACGACCAATTTTTGTCCAGACTTTGCGAGTTGGCGATTTGCACGCTTCACTCCTGCATCTCGATTGCGGTCACGCATGTTTCTTCTCCTGAGCCAAGGTTGACTCCGCAAGCGCTCTGGAGGACAGCGCTTGCAACGTTCCCTACAGCCCGCAGATGTCGGAGACTTACTCTCCCGCCGCGAACGCGAACGCTTTGTTCGCTACTTCGTGAACTTCTTCAGCGGTATTGTTCATATAGACTCGGCTGTTCTGAATGGACTTGTGCCCGAGATGGTCGGCAATGTCTTCTATGTTTGCTCCCGACAGGCGAAGCAACATTCCAGCCGTGTGCTTGAACATCGCGTGGGGATGGCATTTGTGAATCGGAATTCCCGCCATCTTCCCAAACCGTTTGCAGAGGTAGTTAATCCGGAAGCGCGTGAACTCTTCGTGATTGTTTTGAAAGAGAAGCTCCTCCGGTTTGAGGTCAGCGATGTACTCGACAACCTTCTTGCGCTCGATGTCGAGTAACTGCTGGGTCGTTGTGAGGCTGCCTTTGAGACGCACGAGGCGCAGGTAAGTGCCGCTCGCGCTCTCTATGAAATCGGACTTTCTTAGGCCGATGAGTTCTGATACACGGCAACCGTGCGAGATGCCGATGAGGCACATAATGTGGAACTGATAATCGTGGTCCTCCGTGACTTCTAGAAGCCTGAGAACCTCCTCCCGAGTCAGTGCAGGAATTTTGTGTGCCATCGTGTTTCTCCTATCGAAGTTTGTCCCGTCTATGCCCGCTGATTTGTTCAAGGCGTGGCGTGGGGCCGAGTATTGTCTCCCTCGCGTTCACGAGCGCGAGGATGACGGCATCTTCAATTGCTTGCGGTGAGGAGTCAGAAGTCAGTTCGACTCCCTGCTGGTACATGATTCGTGCGAGGACGAGCGCCTGCCGCTCATTCCCGAGATAGTCGGCGAGCAGATTCTCAATCGGGGACAAGATGCGAGGGGCCGCGTCCGGCGACTCAACCAGAGCCTCATTGGTGTTCGATTGCTCCGGTGCGCTCACCGAGTTACCGCCTGCTTCGTTCTAGCGACCTTGATGTGTGGGCTAGAGGGAAACGTTCCGACGTGGACGCATTCGATTTTGCCGTTCAGCACGCGGCAGGTCGCAGGCTTGATTGGTTCGACTGGTTTCGGAAGTGGACGTGGGACGGCGATTGAGATGGTCAGTAAGAGGGTCAGCATTTTATGCAACCTTTCTTCGCTCCCGCAGTTGTGCGAGCGCGAATTTGAGATTTGAAGTGGTTAAATGGAGCTTCACAGCCGTGATGTCTGTTATTTCGTGCGCCGCCATCGCGAGTGTCGTCCCTGAGCGTGGATTGTCGAAAAGGACTAACTCGTACCCCGCTTCATTCATTCGCCCGCGTGGAATGCCTCCCGCAGCGATGATGATCTCCTCGATAGTCATCACTAACCTCCCGTTGCTTTCATAGGTGTGCCCTCAATTTGGTGTTACAAGGCTCTAGGACGAGCGGTAAGAATCAGTGGCACTCAGGGCCGACCGACGCGCAGCGGCTTCGCCTGCCTCAACGGGCGCGGGAAGTTCAGCGGTACAACGGTGCAATCAGACTAGCCAGACGTGGCTCGTGGGGAGGTGGGAGAGGAGATTCTACTGAGTACACGACTCCGGGCCAGCCAGCACAGCGTCGGTCTTTTCAGCTTTCGGTGTCGGCTTGGGAGGCTGAATCGGTACTGAGTACAATGCTGGTTCTTTTCCTTCTTGAATGATCCAGACCTTCCAGCCGGATGGGTCGGTGACATCCACTAGATAGCGGTACGCGATGTCCCCGTGAACTTGGTGACTGACGTAGACGTTACCACCCATCGGTGAGCGGAACATTGTGATGAACTCAGCCGCCGCCCATTCGCCGTCATCCATACGCGGGCCGTATATCTTGGAATGATCGAACGCCGTCTGGCCCTGCTTCGCATAGTGCTCCAACGGGTGCGGGAATTTCTTCAGCGATGTGTCCTTGCCAGAGAGGCGATGGAACAACTGATTGAGGCGTTCGAGAATGCCGTTCTTGCCGTCAGGATACCCATCGGCGTGCTGATAAATTCGTGCGGCAAGTTTCCGTGGAATTGTTAGCTTGCCCTCGCGAAGTTTCGGCGCTCTCTGGTCATAGAACTCGATTTGGCATCTTGTCACAGTGGTGCCTCCTGAAGTGGAATGTGCTTCCAACGTTTGTTGTTGCAGATGAGTGAGACAGTTGATTGGTCAACGCGCAGTTTTCGCGCAATTGCTAATGAGGTATAAGTGGAGATAGGGGAGGGCCTGCCAACATCCACATTCACAAAGTTTTCTTGTCATTTTTCTTTTCCTGCTTCTAGCGTTGGCTTCCATACATGTTCTTCGAGGAAAGCGACCTCGCTCCAGTCTTCAGGGCTGGATGCAAACTGCTCGGATTCGAACGCCTGCAATCTCTCGCGCAGAACCTCAAGGGAACATTCAACTTTGGCAATCAGGTTTCGTAGATACTCCGCGTGCGGGTTTTCCATCTACTCGCCCCCGAGGAGTGCTGCGATGATTGGGATTCCGAGAAGGGCGACACAAACGACGAGAAGCATCGTTGCAGCCGAATGTAAGACGTGTGCGATTTGTGGAAACAGATCATTCATAGGTCTCTCCAGTGACGCTTATTTAGTTCTCACCCTCTTCACCCTCTTCATCGAGTTCATGAGGGAGTTCGGCTTCTAACTCTGCTGGGAGTTCTTTGGGTGGATTGCCGAGGTAGTTGAGCCGGAGATAGTTCTCTCTGGTCAGCGGAATGCCGTTCTGCTTCATGTACTCGATAACAGGACTGCCGCTCGTCACCCTGTCGAAGAGCGTAAGAATGAGGAGCAGTTGCTCCGGTCGCTGCCCATAGGTGGTGAGTCTTTTCCGCTTGTACTGAAACTCTCCGTTGTTCAGGATTCGCAGCCGCTCCCCGGTGTGCGAGTTCCACATGCTGACGCCGGATTCGACATCACCCTCTAATCTGAACTTGAAGTGAGTCGCGATCTTCATGAGTTCAGCAGCGGCGGGACTCGGCCTGAAGTAGACCGTCTCCCAGCAGGACTCGCATTTGCCGTTGACCGTGAGGTTGAGATGGGGACACGTATCGGTAGGAACATCGAGCTTCAGCCACATGGTTTGTCTCCGAGATGAATCAGGAACGAGTTAGCGGATGATGGGAGGGAGTTGCTGCCTACAGAACTGCCAGCCAATTTGCGGGGATGTCTGCCTTACGTACGCGTCTGCATCTGTTGCGTAACCAGCCAAGGCTCACGCCTGTTGTGCAGACGCTGCTAACTTCGCCGTGAATCGCTGTGGCGCGTGCTTCCACATGGTTGCGACCGATTCGGCGATAGTAATCGAGTGTGCTCCAATCCACACTGACGTAATCGCCGACTTTATCGCGCTCCCGGTAGTAGCGCAGTCCGTCAGATTCGTTTCCCCGTATCATGTCGCCTCCTCATTTAGCATGTGTCTTCAGGTATTCATTGAGTGGAATGGTTGCTTCGGGCACGAGGATTACGACGTTGTCGAAGGAATCAAAATCAAACTGATATGTTGCGTCCTTGTGCTTTGCAAGTTCTCGCCGGATGCGCCGAGTTCCGCCGTCTGAGACGACAAGAGCCATCTCTTTCACACGGACGGAGACATGGAAGCGTCTTACTTGTCTGAGCACGGTCACGGTGACATTGTTAATGTCTGTCACCACTCGTGCAGGTTTGTTCGCAACTTGCCAGTTGGGTCGCTTACTGTCGGCAGGCGTCAAGAACTCAGCGCCGGGGTTCGAGAGGTTGATACTTTCCCAAACTGCCACACCGCCACGTTTGGTGAGCCAATCATGAATGCGACTGGCAACATCAGCGCTCACGAGAAGTTTGGACATCAGTTTCTCCCTTCTTTCATGTTTGTGAAATAAACGCTGTGCGGGGGGGGGCTTAACTTTGATAATCGTCGTCGCTGAAGACCTTGTCTTGCGAAACCGTTTCTGACATGCTCCGCACAGTCATGAGATGTTGACGGCTCATGTCGATTGCCTGCTGTGTGGTGATTCTGTTGTGCAGTTTGCGCTTTAGCTGGCTGCTGAGGTTGACTAGTGCGAAAGGATTAACGTGTTCCATGTGGTCTCCGAGTTGTTGTCATTGGCAAATGAAAAAGGGCACCCGGTTGAGTGCCCTGCTCTCGACAAAATTGGGGGAGGGTTACTTTGAGACGTTCAAGAACTTGCAGACATCCTTGAATGCGTTCCGTGTCTGGCGAGTCTTCGTATGAAACACGGCATCGCCGTTCTTCGAAAAAAGCGTCAACTCGACGCCGTGTTCTTGTCTGTACGGACTCGTGTTGAAGTCAGCCTCAAGCAGATAGTCGGCTTTATCGCCATCGAGCGTGAGGGTGATATCGCGACATTCCTTGGCAAGGTTCTGCTCGACCTCACCACTGCCGACTGTCGAGCGCGGAGTGAGTGCAATCCGCACCGTTGCTCGCTGTCCCCACGTCACCGATGACAGTGCGATAACGATTCCAACCAGTAAAACTTTCTTCATGGGAACTCCTCCTAAAGATGTGGGCACCCATTGCTGAGTGCCCTATGACCTACCGGAAGCGCCTCGCGGGCGCGTCGGTGACAAGTTGGTTGAGTGTTGGAGCAACAGCAGCGACCTTTGCCAGCAGCGTGTCTTTCAAACCTTCGCTTTCACGAAGTTTCTCAACGGTGACGCCGTTCATGATGCAACGCAACTTCTCAACTTCCACCTGAAGCTGCGAGTCATCTGTGACGTTGCGAAGACTGAACGTAGAGAGGAACTCGGCGAGATTCGTGACGGTCGTATCATAGAGCTTTTTCCGGCGACCGTCCGCACTTGGTGTCAGAACCGTTGCGAGATGTGTCACCATCTCCGAGACAGCAACGCGCAATGCTGTGCGAATCTCACTAGCCGCTTCTTCCAATTTTTTCTGCTGTTTTTCAACGGCCTTTGCGAACGCCTTCGAATCGACGTTCTTTAGGTCGCTGGGGACTTCGACGCTTACGAACTGGTAATCGCACCAAAACCCAGCCTCAACTTCCGCCCGCGAGGCATAATCGTTGGCGCGGAAGTGCTCGCCCAGCGCGAATGCAGCGTGGGCAACCTGCGCGTCATAGACATTCATGAACGCGCCGACGAGCACAGGCCGCTCGTTGTTGATGTATGTATCCAGTCGCTCGATGACTTCCGGCAGCAGGCCGTGCGGTAAGGTGTAAGTTCCTTCGCTGATGCTGGGAGTCGTCTTCAGTTCCAGCCATCTGCGGATCGCACCATCCGCACTGCGGATCGCGTCAAGTTCAGGAGATTCCAGAAGTTTCTTCTGATGTCTGAGGAGGCTTGCGTCTGCGTCGGTCACAACCTTGACCTTGACCTTCTTCATATTCCCTATCCCGTTATGGAACGACACAGAAATCATTGCTACGCGAGAGAGGTCAATCTTCACGGACGAAGGGGCGAGCGTGGGCGCAGTGGCTGGTGCCATGATGTTCTCCTCAAAAATTAAATTTGGATTTGTGCGAGGGAGGCAGGTCGTCAGTTCTGGTTTAGGAAAAACTCGTTAAGGTAAGAGATTTCTATTTCGAGAGCCTTCTGTCTATCCCGCCAGCGACCATCAAGCACTGGTCCACCGACTGGCCTACAATCGACGATCCACCCGCAGCGCCAAGTACGGGTCCACGCTGCGACGACGCCCGTGTCTGGGAAAAGGCACCTAAGAACATTGAATATTGCCCGCAGAAATCTGTTGCAGGGCACAATGTGTGATGCACGTCGTACTGTCGAATCGCCTAGAGCCTGAGCGATGGCGCGTGCTTCCGGCGAGTCGATGAAGCGCACAGTTCCCAAAGCGTCATCAAAGATGATTTCCAAAGTTCACCCCTTGTTCTGCGCGAGGTTCTTCACCGCGCTCTTCGTTGTCTGGTAAAACTCCGCAGTCTTCTTTTCTTCAACCGTGATGCCGAGTTTGTCGCAGATCGCGGCGAGCGTCTTCTCACAAACAGGTCCGCTGAATCCGTGACCCGTGATTTCTACGGTCCCGTGAACGTCATCGAAGACAACCTGAATGTTCTCCATCATCGGCCTCCGACTTTCAAGTAATTGACAGCGGTCTTGCTCCCGTTGACCTTCTTCGTTGCGCCGACAAAGCCAGCGGCCTTCATAGCTTTCGCTACAACAAGCCTGTTGTATTTGTTCGTCAGTGCGAGCACCCACGAGGGCGTGCAGGCGGTGCGCTGGTCGTATTCGGAAAGAACCGCAGAGTAAGTGCCGTCAGCATTCAGCGAAAAGCCCACATCATTTGCAGCACCGCGCACATGCTGGCGGCGCACAATGATGTTCGCTTTGTCGCCGTTTGCGTTTGTGTAGCGAGTCGGACGACCTTGGTAGTCGAAGAGTTGCTGCGGCGTGCTGTGAACCTCAACCTCAACAGCCTCGCATCCGACTTTGACCTCTTTGAGCGCGTTCACGAGGCATTCCTGATCTTTGAAGACTGTTTTCACAAGGTGGTAGCAACTCATTGTGATTTTCTCCTCGATAGAATGTGGGGGAGTAAGCGGCAGCGCCCCGTCTTACCGAATGCGTCTGCCATTGAGTACTTCACCGCCCGCGACAGCAGCGGCAGCACGCTCAGTGCGCTCATAGACTCCTACCTTCGATGCGCTGAGGTACTTGCCGTGTGCCGATTGCCGCAACGCTTCCATCTCTTCTTTGTGGGATGTCATCAGGGGAATGATGAGTCTGCCCGCATCGGTGAGTGAGAGGTTGAGCAGTTGTGAGCGGCGAGCGCAGCAGTCAATGTCTCGACCAGACCAGTTGGTCATGTCAGGCAAGTCTTGCTGCGGTCGGTCATAGCGCTGCATCTTCAACTTCATGATGCCCTGCTGCTCTTCATTAGTCGGGACATCGAAAAAGAAGATGCCACCGATTTGGAAGCGCGACAGTAGTTCAGGAGGAAGCCCGCGCAGGGAGTTGGCCGTCGCGATCAGCCAGATTTTCTTATCGCTGATTGCTTCGACCTTGCGGTTGTTCTCACGAAGAACACGGTGACCCTCGCCGACGTACTTCGATTCCATCGCGGCGATGTCATATTTAATGAGCGGTTTTTTATAGTGGCCAGCGATGCACCACGGTGCCCACGACTTCGACGTGCCGGGAACGCCGAGCAGCAGAGTGCAGATGACTCCGTTGTCCTGAATCCACGAGAGAAACTCACTGAGCAGTTTTCCAGTCGAACCGGATGAGTCCGTACCGTTGCCAGCGAACTGCTTCTCAATTTCATCAAGACGCAGAATGACGTTGGGAGCGAAGTCACCGCCCATCAGGCTCGTCGCGAAATGGCCGAAGCCTTCGTTGCCGTACATGTCAGCCAACGTTTCTTTCGGCTGGCAAAACGTCAGCCCCTGCACGCTAACGATGTCCCGCTTACGAGTCCACAACTGCTCGATGTCGAGCACGCCAGAATCGGTGTCAAGGCACATCGCGGAGGATTGTTCGGCGGGGAATGCAGGCAGGCCGATGAGGGCGTCCACCGCTTGCTTGACCGTCGCATCGTCGAGGGCGAGTTTTGCATTTTTCTGCTGCGCATCTTTCTCGACCTGTCGAACGATGCTCTGCAATTCCTCGCGGGTCGGCAAAGGATGTTCCAACACGAGCACATCCTGCTGGTGCTCAGTCGGCAATGTGTCACCGATACCGAAGAGCAGGACAGCCATCGCACCTGATGCCTTGAACTTATCCCGCAGATTCATGACGCCCTGAATGACCTGTGCGTCAGAGTCCTTCGTCTGGAGTTGAAAATTCTCGATGAAGAAGACGGTGTCGCTCTGGTTGTCAACCAGCTTCGCGACATTGAGCGTCACCGTGAGCGGAATCGTCGCGGCAATGTCCTCAATCTGTGCTTTGGCGAGTAAGCTCGCCAGTTCTTTCTCGCCCGTCTTGTTGAGCGCCTTCAGCCCCTCGACACAATTCCAAACGAGGGCAGGAGCGGCGTCCAAGGTTTTTGCCAGCGTCTGAATAGTGGAGGCGTTGTCAAACGTACGAACTGCAACAAGCGGCGTGCTGACTGCACGCGCGCTGGTGAACACGTCAACGAAACTCTTCATGGGTTCTCCTAGTTTGTATGCGGGCTATAACAAGAGGAGGGGCGCGGAATGTTTCAGGAAACGCTGAAGCCGTTCTCTACTAGTGCAGCGGCGAGGTCAGCGGCGTAGCGATGTTCAACAGCCAGACTCTCTCCAAGCCACTCAGATTCCTCCGAGACATTTTCACGAAGATGCGTCAGCGCGTCCTCGTTCGTCGCGGTAAACAAGAAAACCGAACCTCTACCAGACACAACGAAGTCACTTTGCATGTGATTCCCTTCCCCCGAAATGGTTGGTTAGAGCCTGCACGCAAGCATCGAATGCGCTTGCGATTCGATTACGTTTTGGTTTTGGTGTTGGCTTTTTATGCGCTTGCTTGCGATCTGCAATCGTGCAAAGCCGCTGTTCGAAGTTGTAGTCCCGTCGCTTGTACGCCACGGTGTCTCCTAGCGCGTCAGATCGACGCCGAACGCCCTTGCGCGTACGACATCGGCTTTCGATTGGGTGTAGGTGTGTGCTTCCGCTGAGGCGGGGTTTATCAGCCCACAATGTCGGTAGTGGCCCGACTCCGATTGACAGGCGGGACAGCCAGCGCCCGCGTTCTGACGAGCAAGCACTGCAACATCGGCGAACTTGAATTCGGTTGTCATGGTGCCTCCAGTTAATGAGTGTTGAAAAGAAGAGCGCCCCGGATGCGGGCCGAGGCGCTTTGAGTGAGACGAGAACTACTTACTGCAAGCCAGAAGTCGTGCATCGCGTTCTGCGCGTTTCTGCACCAACAATTTGCCTGCGAGGAAAGCTATTTGTTCTCTCTTCTGCTGTTGCGATGTTCCCTGAATGCGGCGTGCGATGCTTGAATTCATCTTGATCTCCTATATAAGGTGGGTTCATTTCCTAAGCTCTCACTCATGCCCGCAGTAGGTTTCTCACGCGCAGCGGTTCGCTTTTCTGTGGGCATGATGAAAACTCTCCCGCATAGGTTCCTCACCGATTGCTCGGGTTCGCTTTTCACGGGATAGAAACTGAAATTGGTGGGCTCTCTTTTTCGTTTGTCATCGACCGTCACCGTTGTTGCTCGGGCAGTCTCTGAAGGAATTACGTCAGCGAGAGGTTAGGCTGACAACCTGCGATGTCGTTTGCTTCGCTTGCGCTTCGATGTCCGTCTAGGTCCCAAGAAGGAGACGCTGGATTGCCGTTCATACTGCGCCAGACCCGGAGGGAACTCACTCACGACTGTGCGCGGCCTCACCGCAACATCGAAACGGTTTGCGCCCGTTTCATCGACTTCGATGCATCTGCGTTTCGGTTTAAGGATCGCTCCGATTCACATCGTCGCTTCGCCCGCCCTTGCCGCATCCGCCAGATTTTCAATGAACCGCTTCAGACCGTCCCGAAGGCTCTCTGCTGAAGTGCACCGCGCCCGTCCTCTGAGGACTTTCTGCTGCGGCATTCGGTTGTTAAAGACCGCTCAACCCGCCGTCCCCTTGGGAACGACTGAAAAACAGCATAGTGCAATGTGCACTGTAATGTCCATCTTATTATGCATGTGCACGAGCACACTTAGGTAACCACGCTATCTCATGTATTATCAATTGTTTAAGTGCTCGTAACCTGCCGAGGAATGCGCTTTGGGGGTGCGCACTTTGGACCGAAACAACGCTCGCGCCGCTCGTTTTGTGAACAGTGAATAGTCCACTTAACTGTGCGGTGAATCTAATCTGCTGGAGGAGTGTAGCGATGGCGCGAAAACGTATTGACATTATTATACGTACAAAGAAGGCGGGCACCCTGCTGCCTGATTTCAAGATGAACATGTGGCCTTGCAGTGTGCATCCTGATTCGACAGCCGACCTGAACGGAATCTGCCGAGGATGTCAGAAGAGTTATCAGCGCAAACGTCGTGACCGCTACGGGTACAGTCTTAAAGACAAGTACAGCAGCGCGAGAACAACTGCTCGACTGCGCGACATCGCATTCACTCTCACACTCTCAGAGTTCGAGGCCATCACGTCTCAACCATGTGTGTACGCAGTGCAATCGCAGGATGGCATCAGAAGTGGCATCGACCGCAAGGACAACGATGTCGGTTACACGATTGAGAACAGTGTGCCATGCTGCTACCGACACAACCGCATCAAGTCAAACCTATTCACCTTCGAGGAAATGATGGACATCGCCCGCCGCTGCAAAGGCGTGCAGGCATGCGGCAATGCAGTCGGTAAGAAGCGTGTGAAACGCACAGACCCTGCGAAGTGAGTGGAGGAATCATGCTTGCGGAATTTGATATTGCAGAATTCGACGGCGAGAAATTACTGCGCGTTATCTTGAGCAACCCGAGCTTGGGTGTCGCGTCTTTTTCGGGGCGGCGATGGGCGTCAGTTGTTGCAGATGTCGTACTGTGTGAAGAGGACGCATTGAACCTCGTGGTTCATTTGTTCGATCCTTATCAACCGTGCTGGTTGCGATAGGGGCAGCCCATATTCCCAGAATTGTCGGCAACGGTCAGGGAGTTGCGGGGAGTGGTCGCAAACGAAGTTCCAAGCTAGGATATCGGGCTTCTATTAGCTCACCCCTTCTTCTTCCGAGCTTGCTCTAGAGCATGAGTTGACCACTGTATATTGAAATGTCGAGCGCTTACCGCAAAACCCCGCAAGAATGAATCATGCGGAGTCTGAGTAGTAATAGGATTAAAGCGAACACGCTGGTCTTTTGTGAGAACCAGAAATGGTCTATCAGGCTTTCCTGTTTTTACGTTAGACACTGCCTGTCCAGCAAGTAAGTCCGCGGCTTGTAGAGGTGCTATCTGTTTGTCGTTGCCCTCTGTTATTGTGCCAATTCGAGCGCTCATGTCTACGGGCATTAGAGGTTTAAGTTTCTTAATCAACTTGGAGCACTCGGCATAGGCGTCCGATCCCTGATCGAAGACAAAATCAACGGGAACTTCACGCCTAAACTCTTCGCGCTCTATCTGCGCTATGCAGGCCGTTGTGTTTATCAAGCACCAATGTGATGGAGAAGTGAATTTTAAGACACTTCGTGCCTGCCTAGGCGTAGCTGGAGACTTGCCAAGTATGAACTTAAGCAAGTCTTTCCGCATTCCAGTTATGAATCCGTAGTGTTGTCTAGGATCAATATGTTTTGAAATAACTTTTGCAAGCCTCAGAATTTTCTCATCGGCGTCAGCAGGATTCCATCCCTCAAATTCGCCCGTCTGCCCTTTAGCCTCGTTGTGATTGAAGTAGGAAATAGAAGGGCTGGCGTCTAGAACTTCACCCCAGTCCTCGGTGAAGCGCTCCCAGAGATCAACAGAAGCGACCCATCCAGCGATCAGGAATATTGCCTTCTCCCCCGGCTCATTTGTATCGCTTTCATCAAAGAATCCACGAACTTGTAGGGTCAAAATAAGCCTATCGAAACGGCACCTTCTCTGAATTTCGCAAACGTGTTTGACGGCATGAATGCGTGCTATCCTTCTTTCGAATCGCTACTAGCGAACGGAGAATAACACATTGAGCATCGACAGCATCAAGCAGGAAATCCTCGCTGAGATTGGAAAATTGCAACGGGTGTTGGAACTGCTAGGTGCCGGAGCAGGTCACGGAGTCGCCAAAACTCGCACAGTGAGCGCGCAGCCACGTCGCAAGATTTCCGCTGCTGGCAGGAAGAGAATCGCCGCTGCACAACGTGCGCGATGGGCGAAGATCAGGGCAGCGAAGAAGTAGCCACCGGGAGGACGAGTCCCTGCTGTTGACCTAACACTAGTAAACACTTTGACCAAAGTGGTTCCGCGCCTAATCACCGCGAGGTCCTGACCGGGGATAGGTCGTTCATCCCCTTTGCTTTGGTCGGAAGAAGATGACCCTTCCCCCATGCTTTTCTGTCGCCGACTTCAAATCTTCATCAGCAGTGAGCAATGTGTATCCATTGGCGATAGCGACCTCCGCTATCAATGCATCGCGAACATTGTTGCGCTTCTTTCGGTTCAGAACGTCCAACTCTGACCTCAGAATCGTGAAGAGTTTTCCATCGCCCCCATTTGCATGATCCGTTCGCGAAACATCCGAGACAAAGGATTGAGTCGGCAGGAGCTTGCAATTTAAAGATGCCTGCAACAGAAATAATTGTACGCGGCGCTCATCATCTTTCGTCTTGTTTATCTCGTCCATCTGGATATGAGTGATCGCAAAACCTCCGTCAGACGGCAGGTCGTCCTTCTTAATCGAACCATTCGCCAACCAGTTAAAGACAGAAGTATCGACGACGTACTTGATTGCGACTGGGCTATTCTTCATTTCGGTACGCTGCTTATCGAGGATCGCTTTGCCCTCCAAGAGAGCACTACTCACACCGCGCTCGAAACGTCCCAGTAAGGGGGCGAGTTGATAGGTGGGCTCTGCCGTCCTCACCGCACGCGCTACCGCTTCCGACTGAAAACTAGATTTCCTCGCGGCAACGGTAACGATAAAAAATGAGTGCAATTCCGCGTCAGCATCGTAACCTGCTGCTTCATTGAACGCGGTATAGGCTTCTGCGATGCACTTGGCTCTCGCTACCACCAGCGCCTTGGTATGGGCCATGTAGCACGCGGCCTCGGCTGGCAACATTGCAGCCGTATTGTTGGTTTGTCTTGCTTTGAAGCGTGCTTCTTGCAACGCTTGACGATGTTGTTCTCCGAGTGCGGCACGCTGAACACTGAATTGAATGTCAGCGTGAGCCATGATCTCTCTGAGGCGAGTCGAACTTGGAGAAATTGCGCTTGGCATGCACGCCTACTCTTAAAAGGGTAAAGTACAACCGCCGTTACATTGCATGCACGAACTCGCTGAAGCACTGCTATCTAAAGGTACGGCAGACCCCAGACGAGAAGAAGTGAGATCGGCCCGACAAGCACGTAAACCAATCCCCAGAAAAGGTTCCCAGCAGCCCATCGTGGATTTAACTCGCTGTTGACATCAAGCGTGATACCAATCTGTTCCCATATCTCCCTGCGCCGTTGCTTCTCCGCAGGCGTGGCTACATCATGTTCTGGCTGATAGAAGAGTTCGCGGCGCTTCGCAACGATGGCCGTCCACACCCGATAGAAACCGAATGGAGCGAACGCGGGGATAATGCTGACGAAGATTTTTGCATAGGCTCCAATGCTCCATGAAGTTTGATTCCAGACCTTGGCATTGAGCATTGCGAGCACAACGACAAAATAGAGCAACGGCAAAAAGTTGAGGATCACAAGCCCGAGGAGCGCACGGCGCTTGCTGGGAGGATCGTGTCTGATTGCTCCCCACGCGAACACTTTCCAACGAGGCTGTGAGTTGGCCGCTGTGCCCCACGCGATAGCATAGAACAGGGTGAATATCTGCTGGGGTATGTTGAAGGTCGATAGGTCGCTGGGCATGTGTGAGATTCTACTGCATTGGCCTGCTTATGTTGTTAGAATCGTCGCGATGGCAGCATGCATATCTTCCGGCGCAGTTCAGGCGCTCGCTGACATCGCTCTCGTCTTACTGACTGGAGCGACTCTGGTCGTCTTACGGCGTTACACGAACCTCACGGGCACCATTGCCGCTGAGAGTGTGAAACAAACGACAAATAGCGCGACCCAGACAGAGAACGCGCAGAGACCTTTCTTGTCGCTCACGCTCGTTGAAGGACGCCAAGGAATCGTGAACGGTTGGAAGATAGAGAACCAAGGCGCTGGCCCTGCGCTCAACATCCGATACACCATTCCAGCAGGTCAAGCGCAAGAATGGCGTACGCAAATCTCTCTCGCGGTCGGTGGACTCATCAATTACAACCCCGATGTCGATGTTGCGCTCCAGCACGGGTTGACGATTGAGTACGCTTCTCTCTCCGGCGCGACCTATCGCACGGTGGTGACAGGCACAACGACCGCGCCGGAGACCACATTCCAGCGGACCAGTTGAGTGCACCTGCTGCGGAATGTACGCAGTAGAATTGGTGCGCACTAACGTGAGCGTGAAGAGCTACCTATGACCGTCAGAGTCGCCACATCGTTGGCTGAATATCTCTCGAAGGTCAGGGAGATTCGCAAGCGATGGAAAGTTCCTAAGGATCATGAGTTGTGGTTTCGCGCAGAGGATGCAAAGCATCGCAAAACTCGTCTCCAGCCCGGAATATATCGCCCGAGGGAAAGTGGGCTGCGAAAGTCGCCCGATAGGCTCTTGGAAATCGAGAATGATTTGTACGAAGAGTTTCGCCGCTGCGCGACTCAACTTTCGCTGGGTGATGTGATCTCAATTGGCGACGAATGGAACTCGTACTTCTTGATGCAACATCACGGTGCACCAACGCGACTCCTCGACTGGTCAGATGGTGCGCTGATCGCTTTGCATTTTGCCGTCAGAGATAAGGACACGTCACCGAAAAGTGGTTCCGTGATTTATGTCCTCGATCCGTACTGGCTCATGGACCTGTTGGAAGAGCACAAAGATCGCGAAGACGCTAAAGAGAGATGGAAGAAGTACGCGCAGAAGCATCCTGACGACGATGATGAAGATGATTGGGTGCGGTTGTATTTGCCAGCCGATGAAGATGATGTGGAAGACCCTCTACTGAATACACCTGTGACACCGATACTCTGGGATTCGGAGCATGTCACTAGACGAGTCGCCGCCCAGCGCAGTCGCTTCATGATCTTCGGAACTGATCCGGATTGGCTTGCCAATCTGGAAAGAGAAAAGAGTTCGCGACTCGTTTCGATAACCATCCCAAGAGGTTCAATAAGTGGAATCAGGCAGGAACTGAAAGACGCCGGGATCACTGAGTCCGTCGTCTTTCCCGACCTCGATGGTCTAGGCCGGGAACTTAACCAGATTTTCAAGATGAGGCGATGAGTCGCATGTCGCGCCCGAGTCGCGTTCAATGTCGGTTGCCTTTCTAGCATGTGAGAGTTCAAACGCTGGGTGGTAACCAATGGAGCGCGGTCTACTTGGCGCTGCGCCCCCGAATCCATCGCGACACACGCTTTAATGATCGTCGCAGCGATCTCTGGAGTTCCGGTTTGAAGGTTTCGAGTAAGAGCCTGACCACCAGTTCGACAAGAGCCAGCATTGTGACCTCTATAAGCGGCTTCTAAAGTCGTCTTGAGAGCACGCCGACCTGTTGAAAACGAGGACCAAAACGCCGACCGGAATCGCCGGAATCGCCAGACGGGCGCTAGACGTGCGCCGGGATGGCGGTTCTGAATTCGGCCAAGCAGAAGAGCTTCTGAGAACATTGAGCAAAGAGAGAATAGAGAGAAGCAAAGCGATCCCGGATGGGTGAGTGAGTCAGGGGTGAGTGAGTGTACCGAGTAGAATGTCTGAGATTGTGTCTATCCCATGCTAGGCGCTGCGTTCGGTGTACCGAATAGAATTTGAAATTCGGCCAGCGAAGCGAACCTGACATTGAGATAAAAGAGAGTGTGAGAGGGGATGGTCCCTGATTCGATGTTTCGCTTTCCATTCGTTGTACTGGATAGAATGTCACATTTCACATTTCACAATTCCTCCTTCACCGTGGTGGTGTTGTCAGACCTGTGGTGGGCTGCTGGGTGATCCGTGTTTGACTTGTCACCTGTTGATGGACAAGGCTCTCACTCTTTCCTTCACCATCCATTCTCCGTGTGTCAATCCTGACACACATTCTATCATTTCCCACTTTACCCCATAAAACAGGGGTTAGTTTCCCACTATCAAGGCATTTAGCCTGTTCACAATAGAACGAACTGTTACATCCTCAATAAGTTACGGACAATCGCGGCATGGAATCAATGACATAGATGTAGCGGATTTGGTGGTCTAAATTGAATGTTCGCTACATGTTCGCTTTTGGCCCATTGCGCCCTGTCTTCGGTTGAGCAGAAGTCACGCGGGTCGAGTGGTTTGGTCCACTTCGACTACATTTCCGGGGACTACATTTAGCGAATGAAAAGCGAATCTTCTGGAGCTTCAGGCCGGGAGGGTCCATAACAAATTAGATCAGGGGAGAGATTAGGGGAAGGGGTTTGAAATCAATAAGATAGGGTGTCTACCTCCCTGCGACATGCGCGACCCGGCCAGAGTCCGCCCACCCCATCTCCGTGGTCAGCCTCCGGGCCAAGCCCACCATCCCTCAACCACTTACAGACAAACCCCTTCTTTGACCCGGCCCTCCACCACCCCCTCATTTGTATATTCGCCATTCATTCGCTTTTATTCTGTTTTTGTCTTCGCTATATCTTCGCCTCTCTCCAAAACCTGTCGCGAACCCTGTCCAAAATGGCTGACAGAGCCGTCTCGTGCTGGGGAACGCTCCGCAGGAAGGAATCCTAAAATTCTGGGAGGGGGTGGGGGGGATGTTTTCAGGCCGGGAGTCCCAAACCGAGGATCGCGGACCCCGGCTGGGAATTTTAGAAAATTCTATTCGGTACATCGACATCGACGCGTGCGCGATACATCGACACGAAACGCCGTTCCGGCGATCAGACCGGAGGCGGGAATGTGCAGGATTCGAGGCGCTATGGCACCGCCCTGCTCTTCGTGGATCGGGGATGACCTCCAGCACCCCAAAACCCGTCAGAACGCAGTGTAGTGCGAAATGCATTGTACGCAGTAGAATCGAGCGTACTGAAGAGCGGACGGTAAGCGATATCTTTGGAATATGAAATAAATATGCTCAACCCCCTTGACAAACGGGAAAAGTTATTGACAGATTCCCAACCGTTTGATATCCTGAATATAGTAGTAGGATTTGTCTCGCACGCCAGTGCGGGATTGATCCTTACCAAATGCTCCCACGGTGATGTGAGACGTGGGTGACTCAGACCTTACGATGCTTCAATCGGCATAGCCGACATCAGGTCTGGGTTCAGGTGACCAAAAGCGGTCGGTCGCCTTTCGAGGGACAACACGACGGCGCGATCCGCGCCACGATCAGCAACACCCAAACATATTGATCGAGCACCAGTGTGCTCGTCTGATCTTCGACTCGCGCGGAGGACTGCGTGAGCGACGGCTGGCACCCTACTGCCACGGAGATAAATGAGATGACAACGGAGATAGAGATGACACAGGAACAGAAAGCGCTAAACGAGTTAGGCACTGCGGCAGAGAAATTACAAGCATTGGGTTATCACATCACCTACACCGTTTTTAAATCCTAGAGAAAGCAGCCCCGGACTTGGCACGTAGTCTTCAGGACCAAAAAAGCGATGACGAGCGCGAAGCGAAAAAAGCCGAGCAGATGGCGGAGCGCATCCCCGGTGGATGCTATTACGACGGGCTCGGAAAGGAATGGAGTTTTTGATGATGACAACAAAAGAGATGACATTGACTCCCACGCAGCAACAGGCCGTTGACAAAATTAGAGCGTTGCAGAGCGTCACCAAGGCGACCGGAATGCGAACGACGCGGTCAATCAACGATGTTCTGAATCAATTGTGTACTGAAGACCTCGCAGCAGTTGCCGCAGTGGTCTTCCCGCAGTAGTTCGAAAAAAGGAATGGACGAATGACAAACGTAGAAGAACACTCACAAACATGTCGCTTCACCAAGTTACCGACCGACCTTCAAGATGCTTACTGGAGGGACGAAATTACGCGCTCTATGTACGAGGTCATGGGGTGGTTACTCCGCCGTGCTGACTGGAGCACGGGGCGAGTACAACAGGTTACAGCACCTACGATTCACCATCAGACGGGCAGGAAGTTTTCCATACGCACCATCCGTGACGCGATGGCGAACCTAGAAGCCTGCGGCTGGATTACATCTCACCATGTGCCCGGACGGCGCGGTTGGTATTGGGTCACCCTCCACAATTACGGTGCCGCGTCTGGTGCCATGAGCGGAGAGGTCTTAAACCCAAAGAATGTAATCGCATACAGACACGCTGAACCTGCCGAGTGCCGTGACGAGTGCCCTGAGACTTCCTCTGAGACTTCCTCTGACGGTGCCCCTATACGAGAGACTACAGAACCTACAGAGCCTTTAGAGCCTCCGCAGACGGCTGCGGAATTTTCTCAATGCACTCCTGAAGGGCGATCAACTCAGGACATTGAGTCACACACCAGCGTGCCAGAGAGTGGCGCGGGCGCGGACGATGTTCTTGCATTGATGCGGCGATTTCAGGACGGGGAATCCCTTCGACTCGGGGAACTCGAAAATGTGATTGCCTTAGTTTCGGGTTTCAACAGGAAGATGCGAGCGGACATCGCAACCCTCAAGGCCGCGAAAGCATCGGAGGCCGACATCGTCGCGAAGCGGGCGAGGTTGCGAGATGATGTGGCATTTCTCGCCAAACTCAAAGAGGCTGCGACCGCAGAGCGGTGTCGCCTCAAGACCGAAACTGCCGCGTCTCGTCTACGTAGCAAAAAGAAAATCGACGAACTCAGGGCAAGCAACGCTCCGGTGCCTTCACCAGCGGCTGAAGCCTTGGCACGAGCATTCGCGGAGACGCATTCAACAGAATACTATCCCGCCGATGCTCGCCTGCTTGAGCCGATGGCTGCAAAGTATCCGTTCGAAGTTTGCAAGAAGGCGTTCCGCTTCATGGTGGGTCACAAGTTCTGGGGAGACAAGTCAGCGACTTTCCTTTCGAAGTCGAAGGACGGCAAGCCGTGGTTCGTCAAATTGGTCGAAGACTGCCAGCGTTTGGGAGCCAAGGCAACAAATACACGCCTTGCTGTATTCGGGACAAGTTACGCACCGAGGTCTGCCGATGATTTCAAAGGGGAGTCGCTATGACGGAATTGAACTGGCGGGAGCAACAGCAAACAGAAGTTCAAGAACGCGCCCTAGCAATGGCAACTAGGTTTACCGCGCAACTAGAACTTCGACGCAAACAGGAGGACCAGCGCCGACAACAGCGCCTGAAACATATCGCTGAAATCAAAGCGCGGGTCAAAAACGATTATCCGGGCCTGTCAATCGCACGTCGAACATGGATCAATACAACCGTGCTCAACAATCCGACTGACAACTATGTTTTTAGCGGGCCGGGAGGAATCGGTAAGAGTTTCCTTGCAGCCGCACTAGGGGACATTGCGCGGGAGTCCGGTCGGACGGTTCTGCACACATCCGGGCAGGAGTGGGAAGCCGAGATGCGCCGAAATGCGTCAGCGAGTTTTGACAACAAACAACTGATGGCAGTTTCGGCACTATCCCTTCGTCGAAGTCAGCCGTGCTTAATCATCTTCGATGAAATTTACCGAGTGTCGAAAACGCAATTTGTTTTAGACGCGCTGCTATCGGTGCTCGATGCGGTCAAGGCAGGCGGTCACCAACTCGTTTTGACCAGCAACCTAAGTCAATCTGAGTTCAGGTTTGCGATGGGAGATTCCATCTATTGGCGAATCTATAAAAAAGCGGATGGAAAGTTTGGCGGAATCGGGTGCAAGTGGGCAGATTTCAGGGAAAAATCGTCACTCGCGTCTGAGATGGAGAGTGTGTAATGAAAGCATCGGGGGATGGTTCATCATTTTCGTACCAGTTCATTGAGTCAAATCTGACGAAACGGGGTAACTGTGCCGCATGACCCTCGCAAACTCACTCCGGCTCAGAAAGCAGTCGTAGCATACGTCGAAGGTCTTGTTCCATGCATTGACCGCATGGACTACTCCGAATACGCGCACCGCAATCTCCCCGCGCATCTGAGAGTGATCCACGACGAGGCGAAGAACATCTGCAACGGTGTATTCCTGCCCAATGCGCGGGGGACGCTGCGCGAAGCCCTTGTCCAGTTCATCGGTCGATTGTGGATGAACGCAGAGACGTTCGCTCGACTCCCGGTGAACGAGCGGCAGGCATACGCGGTTGAGTTGGTCAAGACAGCAACCAACGCAGCCGTACGCCGACCGAAGGAAGTTCAGTTCCCAGAGAACCAACCGGAAGTGGACATCAGGGTTTCGTCCAGCACACGCAACCCCCTTGACTGTGATCCAGACTCGGATAACTACGGCACGCGTACTCAGCCACCAAGGCCAGCAGGTACAGCACACATTCAAGGCCGTGCAGATTGGATGAAGGCGAATGCCTTTGAGGATGAACTCATTGCCAACATAGATTGCAGCCGAGCCGCTGCACCTGAGCCGGAAACGGAGTACGAGAGGTGCGTCCGGCTGCTGGGCGATGACGCGGACTGGTACTGGACGGTGAAATCCAACCACGAGCAGTTCCGAGAACGCAACCCACAGCGCAAGAAGTTGTCAGGTACCGAGAGCAAGCGGTTTTACAGGTTGAAATGCCGTCTCGCGGCCTGATGCCTTAACTCAGCGCTATAGGTGGGAGGACGCCAACACAGGTGTCCCTTTACCCAATAGGCAGGGGAGTGGCATCGGCTTGCCGTGGATGGTGAGAGCCATCAGAAGGCTACCGCTCCCAACGCCCACCCACAAAATTGTACGCAGTAGAACCCGGAGGAATTTTGATTCGGCAATATCCTGAGCGACCAACGTACACCGAAACAGTTGTTGCCGCTGGTGCGGCTCGAATGGCTGACCTCGATTTTTGGTTTCGGCAGCGCGTGACCGAGGTTATGAGGGCACACGAAGCGGAACTCAATCGCGATGCCTCAGAAAAAGCATGGAAACGCGAAAGGCTTCCGCACCACAGTCGCGCACCGGAGCCGTCCTACGTGCGGCCTGTCAAAGCGCCGCGTCCGTGCGAGGTTATAAGTTTCACCTTCAGCAAAGAGGCCGGAGGCGAAACGTGGGAAAGATGTCTCGGTGTATTTCCTGATGGTCGCAATTGCGCGTATTGCACGGGCAGGTTAGAGGGCAACATAACCAGACACCGACCAGAGGACATTGGTGCGAATGTCGTAGATGAGGTTGAAGTACCAGCAATGCGCGAACTTCTCGAACCAGAGCCAGAGCGGATCGCAGGCGTCGATGAACCGGAAGTTGAAGTGGTCGAGGCTGAGGATTCGGACGGCAGCGTTGCCACAGTCGAGCGCGGCGAGTTGGAAGAAACCGCCGAGGGCATTGTTGGCAATGAGGATTCGTTCGCCGCACACGCGGCGGGTTTGCACGCCGAAAGAATCGGTCATCAGAGTACGCGATTTTTTGTTCCGCGAAGACTCGCTGTGAAAATCCGAAGCACGTTTACTTCAAGAACTATGGCGGACGGGGGATCGAATTCCGCTTCAACTCGTTCGAGGAGTTCCTGAACGACATTGGTCGCAGGCCATCAAATCGGCACACACTCGACCGAATCGACAACGACGGGCATTACGAGCCGGGAAATGTGCGTTGAGCGACTCGGAAAGAGCAGGCCAACAATAGGAGGAAAAAATGCCGGACGAAGTGAAAGTTCACCGCGACTACGAAACGCTGGTGTTCACATTTGCGGATCGCGTCCCGATGGACGGCGAAATCGACGCTTCCATTCGCGAAGCGCAGGGAATGGCGGGAATTAATGCCGTCGAACTCGTTCTCAGGCCCGAGTTCACAAACGCCCTGAGCGGTGCTCTGGTGGGTTTCCACAGAGTCGGATCGGTGAGCAGCAACACAACGACTTGGCTTCGCTGGCGGAAGAGATTTGACACTCCACAGTTGTCGGACGACGACCAGAAAATCATTCGGATGCGAGCAGGGCTGCAATGAGCAAGCGAACGAACGTCTATGGCGAGTTTAAGTCTGCGGACAAACGACTCGTTATTTATCTCCTCGCAGTCGGCTACAGAATCACGCGCTGCGAAACTAACGACGCGAGTTCGACCGAATGGACGATTGCAGGAGTGCCAGAGTTTGATTTGGAGATTCTGGAAGATGAGGCCAAGTCTCCCGAGACGGCAATTTTGTTCCACGACTGCATTGCGGCAACACGCGTTGTGTGGGCCACAGAAGCGATTGCCAGAAAGCAGTGCGGCCTATTCTGTTCGCCTGCGGGATGGGGAAAAGATCGCTGGAAGGATCAAGAGCATGAGCAGTCTTAGACAGAGAGCAGAGCGGCGTGATGCGCTCGCGAGGGAAGAAGAAACGGCATCAAAGGCCCGTGTCGCGACCACAGTCGCCATTGCGACGAATACCAGCGTGCGGACAAGACGCGACATTCAGGAATCGCAGGCACGTTCGGAGGAAACAGTCGCCCGACCTAAAGAACATGTGCGAAGTGGCTACGTGCCACAGGCCGTCCCGATGGAACGCGTTCGCGACCGAAGAGCGGTCGAGGCACTGTCGAAGCCTCTAAAGACCGAGGCCGAACTTGATGCGGATCGCAGAATCGCGGCCCATTCTGCGCAGGTCGATGCGCGGCTTGCTCACGAGCGTGAGGTCTGGAGAGAGCAGCAGGAAGCACCCATTCGAGAAGCAAAGGCCGAACTCGCCCGCCGAGTAGCGCAGAAGAAAGCCGCTGCGGCGAAGGTAGCGCGTGACCTCATGGAAGAAATGTGTGCTGACGTGCTGGCTGGCCTAACCGAAGTGCAAGCCCGCGAAGTCGCAGACATCGTTACAAGAAAATACTCCGGCGTCACGGACCCTACCGCTTGGGAATTCGCCCGAGCAGAGTGGGACCAGCGCCAGAATGAACTTCGGAATGCTCGTGCCATCTTTGACAAGTTGTTGCTGGCTGATATCGAAGGCAGTACAAACGAAGAGTTGGCACAACGTTTGAATTGTTCCGCAGAGATAGTGAAACAACTACGTGCGGAACTGTATTGAGTAACTAGGAGAGAAAGAAAATGCAATCAACAATGTTTTCATCGCGGAGTCGAATTGACGCGCAGAAATATATCGAGCAAGAGCGAACCACCGCACAGGCCGCACAGTCGGCAAAGGTAAAAATAGAAAGAGCAGCGGAAGATCGCAGGCTCGCTCGATACTGGGGCCTGCCCATCGCGGAACTCCGGGCGAACCTCAAGCAACCAGCGCTGGATAAGTTTTCCGGCCTGACGCAAGTCGAAGATCGCCAAGCGCCGACCGATGGCGAGGCGTGCAACAGCGCACTGCTCGCGTGTGTTGACCAATTGAAAGCCGAGGGCGTCTCGCTCAGTGAAGACGGTATTCTGCGGTTGACCTGCTACGGCGTTGCGCATTCGGGTGTGTTCGCCGATATGGCGCACGTCGAAAACTGGAGACGCGCATTCAATAGGCTAACCGAGTTGAAATCGTTCGCTCCCGGTGAGGTCGAAATTGTTGCTGTCCCGAAACCCGCCGCCGCTCCCATGCCCGCAGTGACGGACATCGAGCAACTCGACACGAGCACACGAGAGGGACAAAGGGCCGCCAAGAAGATTGTTTTCGAACAGGCGATGATTTCGGCCCGACCGCTCTTCTCGCAGTTCGTCGAACACATGCGGAAGACGTGGAATCTGGCGATGGACCAAGACCAGCAAGATGCCGTTTGTTTGTATCTGTATCGGAATAACCTCGGGATCACCGCGAAGTCGCTCGATAAAGCGCGGCAAGTCGTTCTGGAATGCCGCACGCAGGATGAACTTCTCGCGTTAAACATTGAGCAGCATGACGGTTCGGTCGCGGATTACGCAGTGCGCAAGGACATCTCAAACCGGATTAGACAGATTCAGAATTGAGGTAGGCGGCTGGCTCGGACTCCTCCACGAAACGACGTGCTCCGGCCAGCGTAATTTCTGCACGTCGTTTCAGTTTTCTTCTGCGTACGCACCCATACTCATGCCGTATGCAGACGGTGCGGGAGCCTCCTTCTCCCGCACCATTTTCAGATTGGATTTTTATGACAGTGTTCTTGATAGCGGTCCTCTTTGTCTGCTGGGTCGCGTGGGTCTACGCAGGCACACGTGGTTGAGCAAACCACCCGTGGGGCACGACTGAGGACGGCCAACTCTGGCGAGAGTTCGTGATGGAAAAAGAGAGTTGGGAACGTTGGAGACGGAGGAAAGATGGCGGAGAGTCGAAATCGAAAACTCGTCCGAAGGCTGCTGAAGAAAATTCGTAAAGATGATCGCACGGTAGTCCCGGCAGGGCATTGGCGGTTGTTGAAGGGATTGTCGCCGGAGCGCACGGCTTGCGTCACCAAGGTCAACGAATATCTGGCCCAGTTGAAGATCACGCCGGAGTCGGACAAAGCCATTCCATCGTCGTTACATCCACTCGTGGCCGAGTGCCGCAAGATCGGTGGATCGACTCGCATGAAATGTAATGCGCGAATGGCGGCGATTGAGAAGTTGCTGCACTTCGAAGGTGTGACGGTGCCACAGAAAGATGATGCACAGTGGCGATTGATTCTCCAAGAATTTGGAGGGCCAGTGAAGGAATTGGAGAGTGGCCCCGAGTACATCAAGAGATTGCGACAAGTAAATCGTCGGCAAGCACTGGATGAGGTCCGGAAGAACTTTCTTGCTGATTTAGAGGCGGGCGTTTTCCAGAAGCGCAGGCCAGAAGACATCGCTGAATGCCTCCGGCTGAACGACATGCCGCCCGCGCCTCTGTTGGTAAATGTCGATGAGATTGCGGCAGAGGCTGTGCGCAAACAGGCGTACACGATTTTTTGATTGGAGGACAAATGATTTTTTCGTACGAAAGTTTTTGTGAGCGATTGGAAAAAGACGGCGAGGTCGAAAAACTCGCGAAGTTCAAGGTCGCTTACGCCCAGATGAGCGGCATTCCACGAGACATTTTTCTGTTGGATTCGATTGCGTACTACCTCGGAATCCCTGTAAATGACGGCTCGCCAGAATGGTGCGAGTACGTCATCTCGAACGACAAACAAAAGTGGAAACAGGATCGCGAGAAACGCTTGAAGAAAGAGCAAGCCGCATAGACAAAAAAAAATACCCTGCCAGCACGAGGCCAGCAGGGCTTTGAATCAGAGTGCTGCGCGGTAGCGGTACCAGCACCTTATTTGGACTGGCCGCAGCACTCAGTCGAATCAGATCGGTTCCACCACGATGACGACGCTTTTGCCCTCGCCTTCTTTCACTGCGAGTGCGTGTGACGGCGCGTCTATGATTTTCCAGTTACCGCGTACAAACGAATCTGCATTCACAGAAATTGCGACCTCCCCGCTTTTCTTCCTACGCACGAAGAACTTTCCATGCTGAGTCGTGTAGACAAGAGTTTTGCCGACTGTCAAGCACGCCCCCTCCACACCATCCCCCTTCTTGTTGATTACTCGCCCAACGACGATGTACTTGCCGCCGCTTATGCTGCTGCCTTCGTGAGCGAAGTTCTCGCGACCATACAAATACTCATTTCCATATGCCGTCCATTTCTTCGAACCGTCAGGCAAAGCGACCGTGTCTGCATTCACTGACAAGGTCCCACTCAGCCGCACATGCACGGACAGGCTGGTGACCTGCTTGAACTGAGCGAGCAAAGGGAAGTAGAGCGTTTGATGTGAGACATCGACCGAGAACCTTCGGCCTGTGTAATTGCCGCCGATGTTTCCCGAGAACGCGCCCGCATATGTCACGCCCTGTGAAAGATGGATTCGATGACTCACGCGTTCGCTGGTTGTTAGTGTCGTCAATCGTGTCGTAGATACAAACTCTCCGGCTTGAAAATCGACACCGCGAATGCGCCCGGAGAGTGTGTACGACTGCCCGAACGTACTGCGACCGGAGACCTGCCCGATGACGTTGGCCGCAGCCGCTGTCATTCCAAAGAAGACCACTCCTGCGCTGATGGAACTGGATGTCACCTGTGTCGCAGCCGAGTTAGTGACTGCTGTCATGTGCTGACTGCTCGCGGAGGCAAACAGATGGCGCGAATGCAAATTTCCAAGCACATTCAGGCCAATGTCCTCGCTCACAAGTCCAGTCGGCAATTGCGCCCGATGGAACGACCCTACGGTGTAGTTCGCCGATATCTCTCCCCACGATGCACGCCCGCTGATACGCACCGCTGCGAACGGCGAATTAGTGCCTATGCCCGTTGTAAACGCAGCATGCAAGCGAGGAGTGATATCAAATGTCAGGCCAGCGATGGCGGTTTGCTTTCTACCAAATACAGTGAGAGTGTCCAGCTTCAACCGTTTGCTGAGGCTCCTGCGGTAAAAAAGCAGCCCTGTCGTGTCAAACCCGAGGGATGTGTTGAGGAATTGCGTGCCTTGAGCCAGCGAAGTCTGCCCAGCGAATGCGATGAGGTCGCTGTCGTTTTGTTTTCGCTCGACAAGCAGCCCGCGCCCCATTGGATTAAAACCCTGAAACATGTCCGTTGGTAGAGAAAGCGGTAGAAGCACGTCGCCAAGGTGAACATCGTATCCGTGATACGGTGTCGTGCTCTGCACGCCGAAGCTCTCACGCCCGTTGACTGTCCCACCACTGACTTCGTAAGTCGAGGTCGGAAAGTAGAGCTTGATTTTTCCACCATAAGAGTTCATCAGGCTGCTATCCCCGCCAGTCAGCAAGATGACCTGAGAGAAGCACAGCGGAGACAGCAGCAGCACAAACAGAATTGATTTCATGGAGACCTCGAATCACTGAATCACTGAATGTGGAACTCCTCGTTATGCGTTCTGTCTTTGCAGCCCTTCGCTTTCTGGCAGACATAGACCGAGTAGGGAAGGTGAATGGCAACGGTCACGCCGGAGTCGAGCTTTCGCCCATCAAAGAAATTGGCGAAGATCGCGAAGTGGCAATGGTCAGACGTTGTGCAACGTGCGTCGTAGAAAAGTTCCCTCGACTCTTGCGGACCCAGACGAACGGACATCTCACTGAGTTTGAGGTCAACCCCCGTGAGTTCGCTTAGTTGCTGGCTGCGATTTTCACCAAGCGAGAAACTCATTGGCTGAATGGTCACAACCGTGGGATAGAGGCTGTTGTTGGTCACGGTGAATGAGCCGGATGCCTTACGCCCGTGTTCACCAAAGAGCGGAGAGATTGTTTGCGCGGACAGCGTGGAAGCTGCGAGCAGGATCAAAGCGGCGAACTGGATTTTCATTTTGTCTCCCAAAAAGAAAAGGGGCACTCAAAGTGCCCCCTGTTGGCGGTCGTTGTTTTGTTAGTTGAGGCCCGCGATGAAGTTCAGCGTTCCCGAGTAGTTTCCAGCGCCCGTTGGTGCGGTTCCAGTGGCAAACGCGAGAGCGATGGTGGATGTATTGCTGCCGCTAGGTGCGCCCGACCATGTTGCATATGGGATGTCCACACTAGAGCAAAGGAAATCGCTCCCGAGAATTGTATGGAACGGCCCCGATCCGTTCGAGCCTTGCGTGTTGCAGTTCATGTACGCGTTCGCACCTGAGCCAGTCACCGTAGCAACGAGATTACTGGCGGGGACATTCTGCCCAGAGCCAGCGGACAACGCAGCAGTCGAACTGGTGAAATACGTGTATCCGTAGAGGTCTTGCGAGGCGTGGTTGGAGGGAATGAGGTTGTAGTTGATCGTAAGCGTCACGATGTTGCTGTTGCCGCTCCCGGCCATCGTAATGCTGCCTGAAGCGGAGACAGAGACCGATTCGCCGATGTTGTACTGCACAGCAATTGGAGTCGCAGTTGCGACCACCTGCCCCGCAGCAGCGGGATAAGGGCTAACTAAAAGCAACAGGCTGAAGACAACGGCGAAGAGCGAGATGCGATTGAAGAGTTTCAAGTGTTTTCTCCTATTAGTTTTCGGTTGAGGTCTAGGGGGAAAGCTGAACTTGGTCTGCTAGTTGATGGGCACCGCCCACATGACACAGGTGGTCACGCCATTTTTGTGAGTGACTTCCTCCACACAGTGTGCATCGGACGGAAGGATGTTTGGCTGGGTTCTCGCCACTTGTTGCACGGGCGCTGGCTGTGCGGGTTGGGCCTGTGTTTGCGCCATCGGAAGCATTGGATAGGTGATTGCTTCCTGACGCCCGCCAGTGCACGAGTCAGGGTTGAATTGGTCTCGCTTGCTGAGGATCGTCAGACTGATGCCCTCACGGACGAGTTGCCGTAGTTCCTTGCGCTTGTACGTGAGAGAAAACGGCACATCGTTTCCGCGTGACATCACGCGTTCGAAATGCCGCCCATGTTCGCGTACGACGAGGCAACCGTTGGTCGATTGGCCCCACGTTAAGCTCGCCAACGCGACGAGCAGGATCGTTGCAACTGCTGTTTTCATTGTTCCTCCACTTCAAAAACCGTTCCCAAAACCGTTTCCTCAAGAGCCAACTCATGCGGCAAGCCCTGATAAAAAACAGTGATGCGTTTCGTCAGGAGGATCATCGTGACTTGCTCCTCGTTGAGCGATAGCATTCGGCTCTTGCTGATCGGAAGACTTGTGAGTTCGATATCACCCCGCAGAACTGCACCACACAGTGCGAAGGCAATACTTTGTTCAGGACTTTCGAATCGGCCCAGCAGCACCTTCTCACGCGTCATTGCTTGAGTGAGAGTTAGACGCCAAGACATCTCTGGGACTTCGACTTCGCGGTTACGCTCAATTGCTGCAACGCGCCTGCGTATCGCCGCAACGGTGCTTGTCATCACTGGCCGCAGTTTGCCGTCTCTCATCAGCACGCCACGCCTATTCCATGCATCGTGCAGGACATTGCACCCTGCGAGGTCATAACGATCACTGGCAGCATTTGTTGATTGAGAGGAGTCGCGGTGTATGTCCACGTCGAGCCGTTCACAGCGAGGTTGAATGTGTACATTCCCGCCTGCACGTAGCTGCCAGCGGTCGGGAGAATCGCTTGGAGTCCACCGCATTCGGTCGGTGTCGTTGCTATACAGACGGCGTAATTGCCCTCGGCCTGCCAGATGAGTTCCAGTCGCTTTTTCGCACTGGATTTCGCAGCAGCGTTTTGCATCTGCACGAAAGATGGTGCCGCCATACAGGTCAGGATCAAAACGATGGCGAGCACCACGCAGATTTCGATCATGGTGAATCCAGATTGTTGACGAGTCATGCTGTGCTCCAATTGGGATTGGGATTTCACACCTACCTCCAGACAAAAGCGATTGCTACGAGCAGGCCGATGAAGATACCGAATACAACGGACTCCACGTAGTGAGTCTTTGCCGGAGCCAATTTGCGGCGGAGTTCATCGACGCCTGTAAACGCAGTTACCGTCATCTTTGCCTCTCAAGAAAGAAGTGAGGGCAGCGTTGCACTGCCCTCGTGATTGGGGATGGACTTGCGAAGGTTAGAGAGCGGGTGCCGAAGCGCAGGAGGCTGCGTCAGTGATTGAGCCGACCGTGCCCAGTGCGCTCGCGTGGACGATTCCCCCTTGGATAACACAGAAATCTCTGCGCCCGCTCAATAGGCCATTGGCTGGAGTTGCGATCCACAGAAACGTCGTTGGAGTTGCGGTGCGCGTATACGTGTACGACGCCTTGGAAAGCGCCGTCGCGAATGCGTTGTCAATCTCACACGCGGCAGTTGAAGAAACCGCACCTGTGGCACATGTCGCGGGGTCGCCCGCAAGTGCCGTGACCTGCGCTGCGAAGACACTGCCATAGGTGTTGTAGTACGACGTTTCCGCCGTGTTGAGAGTACGCAGCGTCGATGCCGTAGCCGACTCGCGACCCGAACGAATGGAGTTCATCATCGCCGGGATTGCAATGGCCGCGATGATGAGCAAGATCGCAACCACGACCAAAAGTTCGATACACATTGTTGCTCGCTCAAGGAGCGGGAGCGGTCATTTCTGCCGCTCTCTCACAGTTCGCTTCCTGTGAGGTCGGACTGTTGCATCACCCTGTGGGTGCCTTCTCGCTCAGTCTCTCAGCGTGCCTTGCGGCTTCGCCCTCGTTGGCATCTCAGCGTTCGAGTCAATCAGAGAAGGTTTAGTCAGCCCCATCTAGTTAAGGCTGAATCCTTGTTGTGAGTGACGTTGACGTTTCAGGTTGATATTCATTTGTTGTTTTTCTCCGAGCGTTCGTATTTCCCAATCCCGCACCTTTTCGAAGACGAACAGACACAGGACGCACGACGTGTCTCCAGTTCTTTCCCCGGAGAATGTTGCCAATCATGCTCTGTGAGAGTTCGTACTTCTTAGCGATTGCGACTTGGGATAACCCTTGTTGGTAGAGGGCGCAGATGTCCGCGATGTCTCGCGAATAGATTTTGCGCATGTGGTGCTTCGAACCTTTTGCACCGATGTGTGCCCCTGCGCGACCTGCTTCGACAATGAACCTTGATTGTTCCGAACGCGTGGCCCACCTTAGATTTCTCCGGCAGTCATTGCCACGGTCAAAATCTCTGTGGTCTACCGTTGGTTTGTTTTGTGGATTCGGGATGAATGCTTGCGCCACGAGAATTGCAACTTTCTTATTCCAACGCTTGCCGCCGTTGACGACTAGAAGGACTCGGCGATAGCCGTGACGATCACGAGCAGGTTTTAGAACGTTGCCGTTCCTCGCGGTGCCATTGCGGGGCAGGCTCCGCACTCTGCCGAGGTTCGATACCTCGTAGAATCCTTCGAAGCCAACGATTGGCTTCCAGCGCTCTGCCGCTCCCTCACCCATGTCACCAGTCTAAGAGTGTGAAGTCTGCACTGCAATATACAGGTGCACATTACACTAGAGTATCGAGTTGTGGCAGGAATGGCCGGGGCAGTGCTATATAGATAGGGACGGCCCACAGACTCGGATGGGCCATAGAGGAACCAATGTTTTTAGAGCACTACATGCCCTTACTTGAGCGCGATATCGAGCAAGCGACGACATCGCTTTCGCAGCCAATGCCCGACCCCGTGCGAACAGCACTGGAAGGGGAGCTAGAAAGACTCCACAGGATGCGCGAGGTCCTCACCAGCGAGCAGAAGTCCGTCCTGCATGCGCTGCGTGGACGGTTGCGCTGGTCTCGAAAACGACTGGCGGATGCGGCGGACAGCGGCAAGAAAAAAGAAATCGAGCGGGAAATCAGAAACATTGAAGCCGAGATTGCACGTCACGTGCAGCGCGAGCAGCGGGAAGAGTCTGCCGCCCGATAACGCTCAGGCCACTTCCGCCAGCCTTCGCGCTACTTTATCCCTGAAACGCTGATTAGATTCCTCATCCGCCCAGCAAGGTGGGTATGAGCACATCGCAGGTCTCGTGACGGCAGTGTTGGCCCTAACGCTCTTGCTTGTGGCTGTGATCTTCTTTGTCTGGGCTTACTTCAATAAGCGAGTGAATCATAGCAATCACGCGACGGGCGCAATCAAAATGACTCAAGCAACGCGAAATCTAGCTAACCTGACTGAGCGACTCATGCGTGAAATAGAAAACGCAGGTCCTGTTAGGCACTATGGCGTGAACACGGACTTCGTCTCCTTCACAAAGCAAGGTCTGGGCGGTTTGATGCTGACCGACGATGACGCGCAGCAATATAGAAAGTGTGTCAATGAGGTTCACAAAGAGGCGGCTGGTAAGAATGAACAGATAAGCCGCTCTGCTGTCGAGTCCATAATCCAGCAAGCCATGTTGAAAGCGCTTGATCCAGAACACACTTCGAACGAGAAAGACCCATCAAAAAGGTTGGCAGCGGCTCTTGCAACAATGGAAAAGGAACTACGTGAGAAACCTGTCACATGGGAGATTTATTTTCCGGTTGACGGTTTGCTCACGGATAATCTGCCGTACAAGTTCGGAAGATGCACGTTTTACCTTGCTGATGATGCTTTTATGGGGAGTTTGGAGGAGCGGCTTCGAAAAAGTTTCGGCTCAGATACCGACACTAGTCGCGTGCAGAAAATCATCGCGGGCAAAACAGGCGTGGTTACGTCCGAGGATGCTGTGGATAAGGATGCAGCCGAAATGCTCGCCCGCAACAGAATTCGGCGGACTCTGGATGTTTTGAGCTTTTTTTCTAACCTCGGAGGTACTCCGCGTTCTCAAATAATATTTGCTGAAGATGCAGGTCCAAAACGGCTCAATCCTTTCGTGTTCTGTGAGAGAAAAACCGAAGGGTGGATGCCATCTGAGTGGGTTGGGCCGATTGCCCCATTCTCTTTCAACGCAACGTTTCTCGACCAAGCAGGACAGGCTGAAGCGTCTGCAATCCTACAAGCTGACGAGCCCACTGAGTTCCAAGGGAGAATCATATCGGCGCTTCAATGGGCTGGCAGAGCATCGGTGGAACCACGAAATGAAGAGGCATTCCTCTTGTTCGCGATTGCGCTGGAAAGTCTGTTAATGGCTCGCGAAGACAAATCAGAGCTTACTGAAAAACTAGCGCTACGGGCTGCTCACGTCATCGCAATTCCCAAAGGACGCCTAAGAGTCTACAGGGAGGTGAAGCGGCTCTATGCGATACGTTCACAAATCGTCCATAGCGGGCACGCCGAAGTCGGTGAGGCTGATCTCAGTCTTGTCCGCTTCTACGTGCGTGTGGCTTTGCTGACGATGCTTCGTAATTCCAAGTTTGCGGGGATGGCCAGCGACTCAGATTTAATGGATTGGTTTCGGGCGAAGCTGCTAGACATAGAGCCTGAGCATGCGTCTCCCTCAGTGAAAAACGAGCTTTGAAAAATGTCCTCAAAAATGTCACCAGATGGCGGGGCTTTTCAGATGAGATACTCGTTTTGAAGTGCTATAAAACCCGCATAAAATCAGGGTTTTCATTGATGGCACAGGACTTGCAGAGAACGGGCGGAAGAGATTATGAGTCTGCTGCTCTAACCGTTGAGCTACGGGCCCGCTTTATCCATCTTACACATACGCGACGCCCGCGGCTGTTGGACTAGCTGGCCGGTGAAGCAGGCGAAGACGACGGCGCGGCCGGAGCCGCAGCGGTGCTGTTGATCAAGTCCTTCAACTCCTTGCTCGGCTTGAAGAAGGGAATCTTTTTCGCTGGCACTTCCACGCGGTCGCCGGTCTTTGGATTGCGCCCGACGCGTGGTTTGCGCTGGCGAGTGCGGAAACTGCCAAACCCGCGGATCTCGATCTTGTCGCCCACCCGCAACGATCGCACCACGCTATCAAAGATCGTCTCCACAATCACTTCGCTGTCTTTGCGGGTCAATTCCGCCAGCCGGGAAACCTCTTCGATCAGATCCGCTTTTGTCATAAGCCTCTGCGCTCCAAATTCTGGTTCTCAGTTCTCAGTTCCCGGTTCTCAGCAAAACCTGAGGCGCGGAACTGTTCACTGGATTTCTTATAACCTTCTCAAATTTCAGGGGTTTTGCGCAAGTGGGGAGGCGGGTACGGATACGAGTTGCCAGTTGCTAGTACGGAATCGCTAAAAGAGCCATTCGGGAAACAACTACCACTAGCTGCTAGCAACTCCCCCACTCACTTCCATAAATAATAGAAGCCCACTTCTTGCTCGAGGAGTTTTTCGCGCGAGGGTAGATAGTCAGAGACATCGCCAAACATCAGGTCCATCAAGCCCGGACGTTTTTCCCGGGGAGGGTAAACGAGAGAAGGCTCGCCAGTAATGTTGACTGAGCTAGCGGTGTCCTTCACCGCGCCTTCAAAATCGGCGACCTGATCGATCAACTTCAGAGGTATCGCCTGCTCGCCAGTCCAAACCTTGCCATCGGCAATGGCGCGAATGTCCGCCTCTTTCGAGTGGCGGCCTTCAGCCACCGCCTGAATGAACTGCGTATGCATGTCATCGATCAAGCCCTGAAAATACTTCTGCTCGGCCGGAGTCATTTCGCGCGTCGGGCTGCCTGTATCTTTGAACTCGCCCGCCTTCATCGTGATGGCGTGGAGCTTGGCCCACTTGAGCAGTTCCTCGTAATTGACCCACTCGGCGATTACGCCGATCGAGCCTACGATACTGCCCTTATCGGCATAAATTTTGTTCGTGGCCGAGGCGACATAATAGGCACCGCTTGCACCCACGGTCTCGATCGAAGCGACGATGCGCTTCTTCTTCTCATCCCGGATGCGCTTGACCTCGCGGTAAATCTCCTCCGAGGCCGCGACGCCCCCGCCGGGCGAGTTCACATGGATAATGATGGCTTTGACGGAGTCGTCAGCGGCGAAGTCCTTGAGTTGCTTGACGACTTTTTTTGGAGAGAGGATGACGCCATCGAGATCGACGACCGCGATCTTGGGCCCGAAGCCCGAAAATTCTTCGTCGTTTCCGCTGAAGCTGAAATAAACAAGAGTGATAACTGCGGCGACAAAGAGGACAAAAAGTCCGCCGCCCACCAAGAACCATACCCAGATGCGGGAACGACCTTCGGCCATGATCGATGAGTGTAGCACCAAGAATTTGGTAATTGTGTAATCTGTAATTTCGTAATTTGGCGATGCGCTCCAAATTGCATCCGTGTGGCCGTTTTAAATTACTCAATTACAAAATTACGCAATCTTCATGCGCGATCCAATCGAACTCGAAGTCTTCAAGAACCTCTTCCACTCCATTGCCGAAGAGATGGGAGCGACGCTGCGCCGCACTTCTTTCTCTCCCAATATCAAGGAACGGCGGGACTACTCCTGTGCTGTATTTGACGCACATGGCCAAGTCATCGCCATGGGCGACCACATGCCCGTGCATCTGGGGTCGATGCCCATGTCGGTGGCAGCGGCGATCGCGCAGGGTGCACGCGACAACTCGCCCATGGAAGCCGGCGATGTCGTCATGCTCAACGATCCTTTTCGCGGCGGCACGCATCTCCCGGACATCACTATGGTGATGCCGGTGTACATTGCAGCGCCACAGTTTCGCGGGCGAGGGCGCCCGCGCCACAAAACGAGCCCCGACTTCTACGTCGCTTCCCGCGCCCACCACGCCGACGTCGGCGGAACCTACCCGGGTTCGATGGGGCCTTGCCGCGAGATCTACCAGGAAGGTTTGCGCATCCCTCCGGTCAAAATCATGCGCGCGGGAAAGGTCGTGCCCGATGTGCTCGCGTTGCTCTTAAACAACGTCCGCACGCCCGAGGAACGCGAAGGCGACCTCGGTGCGCAGATCGCGGCCTGTCAGACTGGGACACAGCGGCTGGCCGAGCTTTGCGCACGCTACGGAATCGCTCGAACGCAAAAAGCAGCCGCGGATCTGCTCGACTACTCGGAAGAATTGATGAAAGCATTTCTGGCGACCGTACCCGCAGGCGAATACGTAGCCGAGGACTTTCTCGACGATGATGGCGTGGATTCGAACCCAGTCCGCATTGCCGTCAGCATAAAGAAATCCCGCGGTGAGAGACGGCATGCCGCGTCTCGATCCGCCGGCCGCGCCGCCGCGAACCGTTCGCCAGCGATCACCATCGACTTCACGGGCAGCCACCCGCAGGTTCAAGGAGCGATCAACGCCGTCGAGGCCATTACCTACTCGGCGTGCTTTTATGTTTTTCGGTGTCTGCTGCGCGAAGACGTTCCAGCGACTGCAGGCCTGATGCGGCCAATTCGCGTGATTGCTCCATCCGGCACGGTCGTCAATGCCCATCCGCCCGCGGCCGTCGCCGGAGGCAATGTTGAAACTTCACAGCGGATCGTCGATGTCCTTCTCCGTGCGCTCGCGCAAGCGATTCCTGACCGCATTCCGGCAGCCGCGTCCGGGACAATGAACAACCTCACTGTTGGCGGCATCGATCCACGCACGCAGCAGCCCTTCGCCTATTACGAAACCATCGCTGGCGGAATGGGCGCGCGCCCGACGAAAGACGGTGTCGCTGGCGTGCACACGCACATGACGAACTCACTCAACACCCCTGCTGAAGCGCTAGAAAACGCATATCCGGTTCGGCTGCGGCGTTACTCTTTGCGGCCGAAGAGTGGCGGCAGTGGCCAGCATACTGGCGGCGATGGCATTGTGCGAGAAATCGAAGTGCTCACCGATGCCCAGGTCACGATGCTCGCGGACCGCCGCAAACACGGCCCTTATGGCCTGAATGGCGGCGCGAGTGGGTCGCCCGGCTGCACGGTCATCATCCGCAACGACGGGCGCGAAGAAGAGCTTCCCGGCAAGAGCAGCACCCGCCTCCGCGCCGGAGAGCGAGTGCGCGTCGAATCGCCCGGAGGAGGCGGTTGGGGAAAGTAGTTCTTATCGGGCCATCGGGTGATCGGGCCATCGGTTCATCAAAACAACCTTCAGCGATTTTCCGGCAGAATAAACGCGTCGACGCGCAGGCCGTCGGGCAACTGCGATCCCGGATCGAGTTCTACGAGCGTCTCCAGAATTTTGGTATCTACCTTTTCCGTTGGCTCGTCTGTACGGACATTTTTTGGACCCAACTGCTGGCCCACGCGAATCACCTTCCCCCAGAATTTCTGCCTTCCGAAAGCGTCTGCCGTGACGTAGGCACGCTGTCCAATCTGCACTCGGCTCACGTCAGTCTCATCGACGTCCACGCGTATGCGCAGCGCACTGCGGTCGCCGATCGTCAGGATGGGATCGGGGACGGTCGAAGAGTTCGATACGCTCTCGCCGCTGCGATGATGTTTGCGCAGCACGGTCCCATCGATGGGAGAGCGAATCAGCGTCTTCTCGTAGCGCGCCGTCGCCTCTTGAAGCTGCGATTCGGCGAGCTTCACATCGGCCTCGGCAAACGAGCGGTCTTCTTCGCGGGCATGGTCATCGACAAGCGAATGCTGCTGCACGGCTTCTTCATACTTCGCTTTGGCAACGTCGGCCTCGCGGGCAAAGCGCTCAAGCTCTTCGCGCGAGACGACTCCAGCGGAAAACAACTGCTGCCGGCGACGCAACTCGGATTGCGCGTTCTCCATGACCGCTTTTGTTTCCGCTACGGAAGACCATGCTTGATCGCGCTCCTGCCGCCGCGCGCCATTGATAACCTTGCGCAGGGTTGCCTGTTTGGCGACGACGCTGGCCCGCGCCGACTCGACCTGCGCGAGATAATCTGCGTTCTCGAGTTCCGCCAGAATCTGTCCTCGGTGGATCGCGTCTCCCTCCTCGACTTTTACAGACTTCAACCGTCCGCTGAGTTCCGAACCAATCTTGATGTCCTCCGACTGCGGCTCAACCCGCCCCGGGCCGGCGATCAGCTCGGGACCCTGGCTCGCGGAGACGACTGTGGGCGCGGGTTGGCGCGACGACCTTGACGCAACCAGGAGCGATGCCGTCAGCAAAAACACTCCAAGGCAAATCGAGAGGGCGATTCGGTTTTTCAATAAAGTTTGCAGCGAGAATTTGTTACCCATAACGCTCTCCACTTCTCCGTCAGGCTTGTCCCACGGTCTCACGAGGCCAGCTGTGTCCCGGCAAAGACGCCAATATGTTCTCGCGTTCATTTGCCTCGGCAATCGTCCCGTCTTCTATCTTCACCATGCGGTCGGCAAAGCTGAGTACCCGCGGGTCATGCGTCACGATCACTACGGCGCGGCCGCGTTCATGCGCCAAGCCGGCCATCATCTCCATCACCTTTCGGCCGGAGTTGGAATCGAGTGCCGCCGTGGGCTCGTCCGCCAGGATGATGCCCGGATCGCCAGCCAGCGCACGCGCGATGGCCACCCGCTGTTTTTGGCCACCGCTCAGGTCGGCGGGAAAACTTGCGTACTTCTCCGCCAAGCCCACCTGCTCGAGCAGTTCCTGCGCACGCTTCTTCGCTTGGGTTCGCGAAGTTCCCTTCAGGTCGAGCATGAGTTCCACATTTTCGCCGGCGGTGAGCGTTGGGAAGAGATTGAATCCCTGAAACACGAAGCCGATGTGCTGGAGCCGGAGTGCAGGCAACTCTTTTTCGCGCATCCCCACGACTTCGCGTCCCGCGACGCGCACGCTGCCCGCCGTTGCCGTCAGGATGCAGCCCATGATTGAGAGCAGAGTTGTTTTGCCGCTGCCCGACGGCCCCATCAGCATGAGCAATTCGCCGGGCCAGGCATCGAGATCGACTCCGCGAAGCGCGAGCGTTCCCGTCGCGCCTTCTTCGTATTTTTTTGTGAGCTGCCGCACCGCGATTGCCGCCTGCATTTCTCTCACCCTTTAAACACCATCGCCGGATCGATGCGCGTCACCTTATTGATCGAGACCAGCGCCGCGCCGATACACATCGCCAGCGTGACAAAGAACATGCCTACGGCCATCGATGGCGGCATCAGAATCGCAGCCCCACCCTTCTCGCTGCCATGCACGACGAAGATGCTGACGATCATGCCAAGGACATATCCGAGAACCGCGCTGATTCCGGCTTGTTGAACGATGACTTTGTAGACATAGCTATTCGGCGCGCCCATCGCCTTAAGCGTGCCGTATTCGCGAATGTGGTCGACGGTTGTGGCGTAGATCGTCTGCGCGACTACCACAAATCCAACGACCAGCCCGAGAGCCGCCGCAATCAGCACTGCTACACCCGCTCCGGTCGTGAACATCCAGTAAAAAGTTGTGCGGCGGCTGAACTCGGCGGTGGTGACAACGTCGACATCTTTGAGTTGACCGGCCAGAGCGCGGCGCACTTCTTCAACTTTTGCGCTGGGTGCGAGCTTCGCCAGAATGAAGAGCGTCTGATCCTCGCGCAGCCCCGCGTAGTCCAGCGCGTTCCTGAAACTGGCGAAGACATAGGGCGAGGTCGTGAACGACCGTATGCCGTGGGTGAAGCCCACCACGCGCGCCCGATGTCCGCCGATCTCGAAGACCTCTCCCACATGCGTAACTCCGAGCTTCTTTTTGTAGAGGTCATCGAGGATGACCGCGTCCGGCGATTTCAAGTCCTGGACTTGGCCTTCGACCAGATTCCAGGGGCGCTCGATGGAGTCGTCGACGTTGATGCCGACGATTTGCACCGATTCTTCGGCCCCATCGTGCCGCTTCCATCGCGTGAAGTGCACGATAACCTTCTGCGCATCCACTACGCCCGGCACAGCACGCACCTGGTTCAGCTTGCGCTCGCTGAACGCGACGCCCTGCTCGACGTAAGGAACGTTGTTCGAGGTGATCCACAAGTCCGCGCCAGAATGATCGATCAGGTTCGAGGTCGCTGTCGTAAAGCCGATGAATAGTCCGAGCTGAACGACGATCAGCACCACGGAAAACACGATGCCCGTAAGCGTGACCGCGAGCCGCACCTTATCGTGAAAGAGATTGCGCTGCGCCAGAGGAGGCATGGCTACTGAGCCTCCTGACCTGCTGTTCCCGATTGACTCCGAAGAACTTCACCTTTTACCAGGCCGCGCAATGTTGCATCGAGTATGAGTTCGACTCGGTCATGGATCGGGCGCCAGTCCACCCACGCATCGCAACCTTTGGCGATCTCGATCGAGATCACCCCGTGTACCGAGGCCCACAGCGTCTGCGAGATAAGCTCGGCATCCCGCAATTGCTCCCGAAAGCAACCTCCCTCCAAAGCCTGCTGCACTGCCCATTTCAGAAATGCGTACGCGTTCTTTTCGGGATTGACCATGTCCTCCCGCTCTTCGTCGTCGGGCTCCTGCGGAGGATGGCTGGTCATGAACATGAACTTGTAGTGGTTGGGATTGCGAAGGCCAAACTCGATATAGACCTTCCCAATCTTCCGCAGGCGTTCGATTGGATCGGTTGGCATCGCTGAACTCTGAAAGATGTCCGCCAAGCGCGCGTAATCCTGATGGCACAGCTCGCGAAAGAGTTCTTCCTTATCGGCGAAGTGAACGTAGATGGCCGTAGGCGAATACTCAATCTTCTCGGCTACGCGGCGCATGGAAACCCCCGCATAGCCTTCCGCAATAAACAACTCGCGCGCAGCGTCGAGAATCTTGTCGCGGGTCTCTGACTTCTCGCGTTCTCGTCTTTCTTTGACTCCCATAACGGCGATCCTAAACTTAACATCGTTAACTTAACACTGTTAACTTACAGGACGGTACTCATACTGTCAAGAGGAATTTCAGGAATCAGCTGTTGAAACTCGGAGGCGGCAAAAATCGTTTCCGCTAGAATCGGTGCAGCATCTCTTTCAAGGAACAGCTATGAAACCTCTTCGCCCGGTAGTCCTCGCTATCATTCTGGCCGCAGGATTCTTCTATTTCACGACGCATCGCAGTGATCGATTCGCCGGCATCGACTGGCCCAGCCGCCCGCAACACGTGGAAATCACCGAGGCCGCCAGCGGGAGTTCGCTCGACTCCGAAGAGCAGAACAATATCGACGTCTATCGCAAGAACATCAGCTCGGTCGTGAATATCACGTCGCGCATTCGATCTTTCGATTTCTTTTACGGGCAGTATGAGACGGAAGGTCAGGGATCGGGCTTCATCATCGACAAGGAAGGCAGGATTCTCACCAACTACCACGTTATCGAGAACGCCAGCAAAATCTATGTCACGCTGCATGGCCGCGAAAAACAAATTCCGGCCTCGATTGTTGGCACCGATAAGACGCACGACCTCGCGGTGATCCAGATCAAAGTGCCTGAACTTCGCCCTATGACCTTGGGCGACTCCTCCAACTTGCTGGTGGGGCAGAAGGTTTACGCTATCGGCAATCCCTTTGGGCTGAATGGCACGCTTACGCTGGGCATCGTCAGTTCGATCCGTGGAATTCGCGAGCCCGACGGCATGCAGATTGAAGACGCAATTCAGACCGACGCCGCGATCAACCCCGGCAACTCCGGCGGGCCGCTGTTGAACTATCACGGAGAGGTAATTGGCATCAACACGATGATCGCGTCGAGCGTTGGCCAAAGCGCGGGCATTGGTTTTGCGATCCCCATCAATACGGCGAAGGCCGTGCTGAATGACCTTGTAACGCTGGGCCGTGTGCGGCGGCCAGCGCTTGGAGTTCGAACCATTCCGATCGATGCGGAACTCGCGAGCGAACTCGGCCTCGCCGCCGATTATGGACTGCTCATCGTGCAAACCGTTCCCGGAGGCGCTGCCGACCGTGCCGGCCTGCGCGGCGGCTCCGAGCGCGCTTACCTCGGCAACATGCAGATCTCCATCGGAGGCGACCTGATCGTGGCTATCGACGGCAAGGACATCAACAGCCAGCAGGGCCTTGCTCAGATCATGAACAGCCACCGCGCCGGAGATACCGTAAAGGTCACGATTTATCGGGGCAAGAAGCGGATCGATGTGAACGTCGAACTCGGAGAATCCCGCGAGCAGGTGTAGTGCGGCGCCTGCGGCTTGAGATGGCCAGGACACACACAAAGAGATCCGCGCTAAATGGGAGGCACAGCTCCGGGCGTTCTGGAAAGAAGCCCCGGCGGCACATCGCAGTCATCGGCGCCGGCGCTTTCGGCGGGTGGACTGCGCTCTATCTTCAGCGGAGAGGAGCGCGCGTCACCCTCCTCGATGCCTGGGGCCCCGGCAATTCGCGTGCTTCCTCCGGCGGAGAGACGCGTGTCATCCGCGGCGTCTACGGGCCGGACCAACCTTACACCGCGCTCGCCGCGCGTGCGATGCAACTTTGGAGAGAACATCAAAAACGCTGGCGGCGAAAGTTCTTCTTTCCTGCCGGCGTTTTGTGGATGGCAGACAGCGCCGCGGAATTCGAGCGCGGATCGCTACCGCTGTTGAAAGAAGCGGGGATTCCATTTGAAGAACTCACCGCTTCGCAGATGACGCGGCGCTGGCCCCAGATCAATTTTGAGCGGTCCGCGTGGGGAATCTTCGAGCCACAGAGCGGTTACCTGCTGGCACGAGCATCAGCTCGGGCGGTCGTCGAACATTTCTTGGCGGAGGGCGGCGACTATCGGCAGGCCGCGGTCATGTCCCCGGCCGGCGCCGCGCTCGACTCCGAGTGGAGAACGCTGAAGCTTTCCGACGGATCTTCGCTTGCCGCCGACAGCTACGTCTTCGCCTGCGGCCCCTGGCTGGGCACGCTCTTCCCGCGAACCATCGGTCCGCATTTCGCCTCCACCAAACAGGACGTTTTCTTCTTCGGAACGCCCCCAAGCGACTCGCGATACAACGAAGGCAGTATCCCCGTCTGGGCTGACCATCGCGACCATTTCATGTATGGCATTCCCGGCAACGAAGCGCGCGGGTTCAAGATAGCCGACGACACGCGCGGGCCGGCATTCGATCCGACATCGGGCGAACGTGTTATCTCTCACCGGCGGCTGGCCGAAGTTCGCCGTTATCTCGATTACCGCTTTCCCGGGATGAAAAACGCTCCGCTGGTGGAGTCGCGGGTCTGCCAGTACGAGGACACGACTGACCACAACTTCATCATCGATCGGCACCCCGCGCAGGCAAGCCTCTGGATCGTCGGCGGCGGCTCCGGCCACGGCTTCAAGCACGGCCCTGCGCTTGGCGAAATGGTGGCCAACCTGGTCATAAGGGATGAAATGTCCCCCGCTAACTTTCGCTTGTCCCGCTTTAAACGGCGACCAACAGGCGGCAAATACGCGAAGTAATCAACCGGGTTGCCTGCCGCTTGTAACTACCGGGTTCCAATAGTCACAGCGCAAGTTACATTAGTTTTCTCTTAGCCTCCCAATTGCTTCCCCGCGCGAATATGACTTGGTATCAATGAGTGTTGTCCGTTTGTTTACCTGCTAACGGTCAAGGCCGAGGTCTGCCGTCAATGTCTGGACGCCCCCCATCCTGGCGGGAAATGAGGGCCGCACCACGCGCATTTATTGCGACGGTGGTGAGCTGCGGCCTGGCGGTGCTCATCTATGCCGCCATCCTCCACGGCAAGAGCCAGAACCCGGTCAAGTTCTTTTGCTACCTGGCGATTGCGGTTGCCGCTTCGCGCCTCAAGGTGAACTTACCCGGCATCACCGGCACCATGTCGGTGAACTTTCTTTTCGTGCTGGCGGGCGTGCTGGAACTAAGTATTCAGGAAACGATGGCGCTCGGCTGCGCCGCCGTACTCGTGCAATGCCTAAGTGTCGAGCGTCCCCGCCCGGTCCAGGTCGCTTTCAACGTGTGCTCGACCGCGCTGGCGATTGCTTCGACCTTCTTCTTTTACCGTCACCTGCTTTTCCATAGCACATCCAATCCATCCACGCTCCTTTTCCTGGCGGCCTGCGTCTATTTCATCGCGAACACGTTGCCCATAGCCCTCATCATTTCGCTCACTGAGCAACGCTCGCTAAAGAAAATCTGGTCGGAGTGCTACTTCTGGAGCTTTCCTTACTATCTCGTCGGCGCCGGCGTTGTCGGCATGATGAGCTGGATTCACAGCTTCAGCGACTGGCAAACTTCGCTCCTCACGTTGCCGGTGGTTTACCTGATCTACCGCTCTTACCGCCTCTATCTTGGCAAGCTGGCGGACGAGAAGCGCCACGTCGAAGAGATGGCCGACCTGCACATGCGCACAATCGAAGCGCTCGCGCTCGCCATCGAAGCCAAGGACCAGACAACGCACGATCACCTGCAACGCGTGCGCGTCTACGCGGTCGAAGTGGGTAAGGAACTGAAGGTTGAAGAAAAGGAGATGGAGGCGCTACAAGCCGCCGCTCTGCTTCACGACATAGGCAAGCTGGCAATCCCAGAGCACATCGTCTCAAAGCCCGGACGCCTGACGCCGGAAGAGTTCGAGAAGATGAAGATCCACCCCATGGTGGGAGCTGACATTCTCGAACGGGTACAGTTCCCTTACCCCGTCGTACCCATCGTCCGGGCGCACCATGAGAAGTACGACGGCACCGGCTATCCCCTGGGCCTGCGCGGCAAACAGATTCCCATCGGCGCAAGAATTCTCGCCGCCGTAGATTTTCTCGATGCTCTCGCGTCGGACCGCCAATACCGGCGCGCTCTTCCCATGGACGACGCCATGGAGAAGCTCTCTAAGGAATCTGGTAAGGCCTTCGATCCGCAAGTCGTAAGCGTCCTGCAAAAGCGCTATCAGGAACTTGAAAAGCTAGTCCACGCCAAGACCGATCACAAGGCAAAATCGTCGTCTCCTGAAGCGAAAGATGCGGCCGAAGAAACGGCGCCTCGTCCGGCCATCGAACCAGCGGCCGGATTCGAAGGGCAAGGCAAGCGTCAACCGCAGGAGCGAAATTTCTTGAGTTCGATTGCCGCCGCACGGCAGGAAGCGCAGACGCTCTTTGAACTCAGCCAGGACCTCGGCGCATCGCTGAGCCTCGGTGAAACGCTCTCGGTTTTTTCCGTGAAACTGCGGCGTGCCATGCCGTATGACGCAATCGCCATTTACGTCCGTCATGGCGACGAGCTCGTTCCTGAATACGTGAACGGCGACAACTTCCGCCTCTTCGCTTCGCTGCGAATTCCCATGGGACAAGGGCTTTCCGGCTGGGTCGCGCAGAACCTCAAGCCGATTCTGAATGGCAACCCTTCGGTTGAGCCTGGCTATTTGAATGATCCCTCGAAATACAGCACGCTGACCTCGGCGCTGGCTGTGCCGCTGGAGGGTTTGCAGGGCGTGGTAGGCGTCGTCGCGCTCTACCATGCCGAAAAAGACTTCTTCACCTCCGATCATCTCCGCATCCTGCTGGCAGTCAGTTCCAAGATGGCGCTGGCCATCGAGAACGCGCTCAAGTACGAGCAAGCGGAGAACTCCGCCGTCACCGACTATCTGACCGGGCTGCCCAACGCTCGCTCGCTCTTCCTGCAACTCGACCGCGAACTGGCACGCTGCAAGCGCGATGGCAAATCGCTGACGGTGATGGTCAGCGACATGGATGGCTTCAAGCAGATCAACGACCGCTTCGGCCATCTCGAAGGTAACCGAGTGCTGCGGCTCTTCGCGCATGCGCTCAAAGAAACGAGCCGCGAATACGACTACGTCGCGCGCATGGGCGGAGACGAATTCGTGGTCATCGCGCCCGGCCTCACGCCGGAGGCTTCCGCCCGCAAGGCAGAACAGATGCGCGAACTCGCTCAAAAGACCGGTCGCGAGGTTTGCAACGAAGAGATTCTGTCGTTAAGCGTCGGCAAAGCCGTTTATCCGGAAGATGGGCTCGATGCCGAGAAGCTGCTTTCCGAAGCCGACAAGCGCATGTACCTGCAGAAGCAGGGCCAGCCGTATCGCAACAATCGCCGGCAATATCCGCGCATTCGCGGGCGAGTTACAACCGAAATTGCGGTTGAAAACCAGGACCGTGCGGTGCTCGGAATTCTCACCAACCTGAGTGTCGGCGGCTGCTACGTCGAGACGAGCGCGATGCTGCTTCCTGGTTCGAAGCTGAAACTTACCTTCACCATCGAGCAGAACACCGTGGCAATCCAGAGTCAGGTCGTGCGCATGGACATGGGCATCGGCGCGGCCATCAAGTTCCTGGAGGCCAGTCACGAAGTACGGGCGGCCTTGCAGCGCGCGCTCGAACATCTCGCCAACGCCGAAGGCAAACAAGATCGCCGCGGCCAGAATGCTGTCGCCGGGGTCTAGTCAACTTCCAATCCGCGAATTCACGCGGATTTTCGCGGAGAAATAATCACGAAAAAGCCCTGTCCGCGTCGATCCGTGAAATCTGCGAGGAAGAAGTTCGATCTCAGGCGAGTGCGACCACAGGTTGGATCTGAACAAGGGGAGCAGAACGCGTGGCAGCACTCTGGGGCCGCGCGAGCCCCTGTCGCAGCATGTTCGCGGTTGGCATTCCCGTTCGGTAGAAAGACTTTTCGCAGTCAGCCGTCGACGGCCCGCGCATATTGCCTTCCATATAAGCCAGCCCGGGACAACGCGAGCAACTGGCCACGTGCGAGCAGGACGAACAAGTCGTCAGATCGCGCGCCTGGATCGAGCGCACCTCATTCATCTGCGGCGAATGATTCCAGATGTCCAAAAATGTCTGCCGGCGCATATTTCCTGTCGGTAGCGGAAACTGCACGCAGGGAAAAACATCGCCATAAGGCGAGATGTAGCAAAACGAATGCCCTGCGCTGCACGAATAACCTTCCAGATCTTCGTCCGACGGCGGTGGGGGCGGCGCGCAGAATTCATCCTGATTGGGCACCAGCGCCGGATTGCGGAACACCTCTGCCAACTCTTCGCCTGGAATGCGCAATGCCAGAACCGACATATCGCCATCCATCATTGGAGTGATTGTCGGATCAACGGTGTAGTGCACGCCCAGTTCTGCCGCCAGTTTCTGCACCCCGTACTGATCCACAAGATTCGCCGTCATCAGCACATTCGCGATCGTCACGCGCAATCCCTGGTCGCGCAAGAACTCGACCGCCTTGACAGTGCGCTCGAAAGAGTGCGGCAGCTTGGTGATCGCGTCATGGACCTCGGCCCGGTGCGAGTACAAACTGATCTGCACCGTATCAACATTGAGCGCGCGCAGCCGCTGCGCCTCGGCCGTGCCGATCATGACCGCATTCGTCTTGATCTTGACGTTAAAGAGCAGACGCCGCGCGTGCTCGACGATCTCGAAGAAATCGCGGCGCAGGAAAACTTCGCCGCCGCTGAGAGTCAGAAAAAACACACCGGCTTCCGCCAGTTGATCGAGCACGCTCTTAATTTCGGCAGTGTCCATCTCGCCATGGTCGTCATGGTCGAGATAGCAATGCACGCAGCGCTCGTTACAGCGGTAGGTGACGTCGAGGTGAACAGCGAGCGGCACTCCAAGATCGAAGGCCTTCTGGCCGACCTCGGCCATCAGGGTCATTGCGCCTGCTCCACGACAAAGGGACGATCCGAGACGAGCAGAATTCCGTGGCCTGCCAGGTCGGCGACAAAGCGTTCGGCATCGGCCTGCGCCTTGGAGTACTCTACGTCGAACATTTTGCAGATGTGATCACGGACGATCTGGCTAAGCGGAGTACGACCGTCCGCGGCCTTCCAGATTGCGGTCGCAACCTCGTTCAGCGTGAAGAACGTCGAGTCCGCCGAATTCATGACCATCATCTCTCCGGCAAGCATACGTGCGGCAATTGCCGAGCTGCGGGCGATGTACATCTCCGGCATGCGTGGGCTTCCCCTCTTCTTACCTCGTCGCGTAAAGACACTGGCGCTGAGGTTCACGGCCAAAGCGGCGAACTTCATCCCACACTTGACTGTCAGGATAGAACGTCAGGCGGCGGATGGGGAGTGACGCAACGAATGCGCATGCCGTCGCCAGCAGTTCTTCCACCAGTGCGGGATCTTCCGCGAAAAAAAGAACATTTCGCATCAGACGCCGTACCGCTTCGGATGAAGACAAATCGTCGATCCGGTTGTCCGGACCTTTCTCCAGAAAGAACAAAGCTGCGATTTCGGCGCTGGTGTTCTCGCCGGCTTTGGCCAGTTCGCCGGCGAAGGGAGTGCCGAAAGCGCGATACGCGGTGGTTCCAGGCTGAAGGCCCGGCCAATTGGGATCCGGCCGAACATCTTCGGGACGAACGTAAGAAATCTCGTCGGTGAGCAGGGTGACGTCGCGGGTTGCGATGCGCGTCATCGTAGTCTTCCCCGCGCCGGAAATTCCGGAGAACAGGAAAGCGCTGCCTTCGCAGATGGCGCTGGCAGCGTGCAGCAGGAAGCCTCCGCGCTTGGCAAGGATCAGGCTGTGCAGAATGCGCAATACGGAATCGAGGGAGTAAGGATTGGCGTTTTGCCGCACTGAACCGGTGCCGTCCCGGGGATTCCAGCGCGCGAAAAAGTCGCCCCGCTCGAACAGCCACTCCTCGCCATCCCGGCGCACTCGTACATCGTCGTCGGAGGCCGGGCGCGGCTCGATGATTTCGAACTCCAGCGAAAATTCCGCGGGAGTTTGGCTGACAAAGTCCGCGTACCGCCGCAGCAGAAGATTATGGAAAACCTCGCTGGAGGTGCACAGCGAAATCGGAATGCCGCCAATTTGGACGCACGCCACGTAGTTAGGCGCCGGCATCGGTCAACTCCGGTGTCGCGCTCGTGCAGCGTGGGCGCCCTCGCCCGCGTAAAGGCGTCGAGCTTAACGGGGCATGAGTAATAGCACTTCGAGGCCCCTGACGTAGACGCTCTAATCGAGACCGTAATCCAAGCGCCAGCCGCCGCAAAGGTCCGCAATAACAGAAAAGCACGCCAATCGCCCGCGACCAAGCCTGCAGCGGCGCACGCCGGTTCAAGCGCCCAATCAGCGCCTCGGCAGGAAATTCAGGATCGGGGGAAGGCATCGAATCCCCGCGGAGAACAAATCTACCGCGATCTGCATGCCGCATGAAGCGATGAAGAAAGAATCTCCCACCACGCAAGGCCAACACCACATTGCCAGGCTGCACGTCCGCAATCCCGCAAGCCGTGATCTCCACGACCCCACCGGGCCACAGGGTTGGCAACATGCTTTCGCCGCGCACGCACAGCCGCAACCGCCCGCTCGCGCGCAGGCAATCCGCAGCCAGCAAAGGGAGCTCGTCCTCCCACACCAAAGGCGCGGCGTTGAGCGTTGCTTCCACGGTCAGGAGGTCTTTCGTGAGGAGTTGCAGATCGCGGAGGTGCCGGCAATTTTTCCACATGCCAGCGCGGCGGTTTCAAAAACCCGTTCGAAGCGGAACGACGGCTTCTGGTACGGCTTCTTACCTTCCGGCTTTTCGGTGCCCGACTCTTTCTCGTGAGAGATGTGCTCGTTCATAGTAATTAGTAGGGCCTAACTCCGGCTCGTTCTCCCGATTTTCTTGAGAAGTATGCGCAGTGTACTACACGATTTTCCCGGTGCCAATATCAGAGGGGGCACGGCTTGGTTCACTGCCCTTCCTAATAAAAAGAGAGGGTGCCGAGCCTCCGCGCTCGCCTGAGACTGACCGACAGGCCGAGCATTGCGAGCGCTAGCAGGACCGTGGCATAGACCGCCAGCGTCGCCACCGTCGGGGCCATCGCGCCTAACGGCCGGCCATCCAGCAACGCACTGCGCATGGTGTCGATGGCGTAAGTGAACGGAACCATGCGCGCCAGTGTGACCAAGGGCTGGGGAAGGCTTCTTACAGGGAAAGTAGCTCCACTTAGTAACCACAGTCCCGAGCCCAGCAGCCAGAGAAGCGCCGAGCCTTTCTGAAACGCGATCTGAAAGGTTGCGGCAAAAATTCCGAGGGCCAGCGCGATGGCCAGCGAGAGCGCAAGTACGGACACGCAGGCCAGCAAATTGGCATGGATCGCCGCCCGGAAGATAGCCACCCCGGCCAGAATATAGACCGCCAGATTCGTCACGCTGCCGGCGAAGGCGGAGACGGAACTTAGGATGATCAGTTCCGCCGGCGCGGTGGACGTCGTCATCAGCACTTCGAGCGTTCCCGTCTGTTGCGCCTCCTGCACCGAACTCAAAAAGGCCTGCGCGCTCATCACGAAAAATGTGTAGAGGCCAGTGCCGACGAGGAGAAACGGGAAGTAAGCGACGCCATCGGGATGAAAGCCGGGCCCGATGGCACGCGACAGATAGTAGAAGGCCGTGAGCTCCGTGAGCAGGCCGGCGAGGGTCATGACGAATCCACTGCGATGGCGGATGGCAGTAAGCAGATCGCGCCGCAGGATAACGGCGAGCTTGTCGAGCGTCGAGCTCATGAGGCTGCCCCGGCGCTGCGCGCCAGACTTTCTTCGAAATCTTCCTCAGACTCCGCCTCGCCCGACGCATCTGAGCCGGTGAGCCGAAAATAAAGCTCGCGTAATTCGTCGACGGCTCGGACCGTGCTCAAGTGAAGTCCGCACGGACGATCCGCGAGCAGCACTCCACGGTGCAGCAACAGAACACGGCTGGCAAGCGCGGCGGCCTCGGCGAAATTGTGCGTGGCAACAAAAACCGTCGTATTCCGCCGGGCCAGTGTTCGAACTGCTGTCCAGAAGCTTCCCGTGGCCGCTGCATCCAGGCTGCGCGTCGGTTCATCCAGCAAAAGCACCGAAGGCCGCTTGATGAGCGCGCGAGCCAGCCCAAGCCGCTGGTACATTCCGCTGGAAAACTTCATCACCAGCGTATCAGCCTGTTCTTCGAGTCCAACCTCGCGCAGCACCTCTTCGATCCGCTGCCGGCGCTCTCGTCGGGAAACTTCGTCCAGCGCCGCAAAGAAATCCAGATTCTCGCGTGCCGACAACCTCGGGAAAAATGACCGCTCATTGGCGACCGCGATGCCGACCTGTCGCCGAACTTTATTTCCATCGCGCCGCGCATCGAATCCGCCCACGCGCACCGCCCCTCCCTCCGCGAGCAGCATGGTCGAAATCAGTTTCAGAGTAGTCGTCTTGCCGCTGCCATTAGGGCCAAGCAGCGCCACTACTTCGCCCCCCGCAGCGGAAAACGAGACGTGGTCAAGCGCCACCGTCTCTCCGCTCCGCTCGCGTCCAAGCCAATTAAACAGCGCGGGCCGATGTCTAAATACCTTGCCGACGGATTCGAAGACAACCTGATTCATCAATTTCAGAGGCCGCGAAGTGACTGTATTATAGGTCGCAGTCCGATGCCCCAAGCCCTCCTGTCGCCTAGTCCGTTAACTGCCTCGTTGGGTTCCGGCAGCGCGTTTGGATTGCTGTGTGCATGCAGCGTTGCGCGGCCGGCCGCAAAGCGGGCGGAACGCATCGCGGAGTGGCAGTTCGCGGATTTCGATTGGGAAGAATTCTTTCGCATCGCGGAGCATCACGGCGTTCTCGCGCTCGCCGCACGCAATCTGCTGGATTATGCGACCGGTCTTCCCTCTGAAGTTCAAAGCACCCTCGAATCTGTCTACGCCGCAAACTTCCGCCGCAGCTTGTGGTTCGCGGCAGAACTGACGCGGGTCACTCGGCATTTCGAGCAAAAACGAATTCGGGCGATCCCGTATAAAGGCCCGGCTTTGGCGCAGTCGGCCTATGGCGATCTCGCCTTGCGCAGCTTCAACGATCTTGACTTGCTGATTGCGCCGGCGGATTTTTTTCACGCAAAAAATGCGCTCGCTGAAATCGGATACCAGCCGTCAAAGCCCCTTGATCCCGCCGTCGAGCGCTTCTGGCTGCGCCACGGCTACGAATGTTCATTCGACGGTCCCGCGGGCAGGCATCTTCTCGAATTACAGTGGGCGCTGCTTCCTCATTTCTACGCCGTCGATCCGCGCGGTATCGATTTTGACGATCTCTGGGCGCGCTCCGGACGCATCGATCTCGGAAACGACGAGAACTCGCTCGGGCCTTTCCACCACGAAGGGGCCGCCTGTCTCTCTCCCGAAGATTCTCTGCTCGTTCTCGCGCTGCACGCAGCCAAGCATCTATGGACCCGCTTAATCTGGGTCGCTGACATCGCCCAGACTCTGGCGATGCCGAATCTGAATCTCGCGCTCCTCATCAAGCGCGCCCGTGCGCTCGGGCTTGCAAGAATCTTGGGCGTAAATTTGTGGCTGGCAGGAAATCTGTTACACGCAGCCGCCGCTCCGGCTGCGCAGGAATTGATCGACGCCGACCCAGAAATACCGGCGATTGGCCAGGACTCCATTGCGCGATTGGCTGCTTGCGCAAGTTACAGCCTTGAATCTGCCGCTTATTTCAGGCAGGTAGCCCGCCTGCGCGAGCGGCGCCGCGACCGGCAGCGGTATCTCTGGCTTCTGGCCTCAACCCCGGGTGAGGGTGAACTCGCCGTGGCAAGGTTGCCGGAGCCAATGTTTCTTCTCTATCGAGGCGTGCGCATGGCCCGCCTGCTGCGCAGGCTCGTCAGCTCTAAGCGCTAGCATCTGCCACTTACTAAACCCACTGTAGCTTTCCGGACCAGGCACTCGTTGCCTTGCCTCCGGTTGTGGAGCATAATCAATCTGTCTGCCACCGGCAGTCGAGCCAGCCTTCGCGTGAATCTTCCTAACTACATCACGCTCACGCGTATCGCCGCGATCCCTCTGCTGATCTGGCTGCTCTGCACTCCGCGCCTTTCGGATAGTAATGGCGAGCGCGAGATTCTCGCCTCGACTGTCTTTATTCTTGCCTCGATCACCGACGGCATTGACGGCTATCTGGCCCGCAAGCGCGGCCAGATCACGACCATGGGCATGCTGCTCGACCCGCTCGCCGATAAGTTGCTGATCGCTGCCGCGTTCATCGCGCTCGTGCAATTCAATCCTTCGCTTGTGCCCGCCTGGATTGCGGTCGTTATCATTGGGCGCGAGTTTCTTGTGAGCGGTCTGCGCTCCATTGCCGCCTCCGAAGGTTTCACCATTCAGGCCAGTGAACTCGGCAAGTTCAAAATGCTGGTGCAGATCATCTCGGTCGTTGCGGTGATCCTGGCGCGCCGGTGGCATGAGTGGCCCCTTGGCCCCGTTTACATCTTCCCTGTGTACTGGATCGCGCTCCTCGCGATCTGGTTCATGGTGCTGCTCTCGCTGGTCTCCGCAATCGACTATTTTGTCGCCTTCTGGTCGCGTATCGACCGCACTTCCGAAAAGCGCCGCCGCCGGCGCACCTTCGTCCTCGCGCGACGGAGGAAGAGCGATGTTCAGGCTGTCTGAAAATCCGGTTAGAATTAGCGCGGCCGAGTTCACCCGCGAACAGCGCCAGTTTCTCCTCGCCATCGCACGCGCCTCCATCGCCTCCGCCCTGATTGGCGATCCGCTTCCTGATTCCTCTCCAACTGCTCCGTTCCCCTTCCCCGCCCTCAGCGCGCCGCGTGGAGTGTTTACAACCCTGTATCTCGAAGGCGAGTTGCGCGGCTGCGTCGGGTATCCGCTCGCGACTCACGCTCTCTTTCGCGCCGTCGCCGAAACCGCGCGGGCCGCAGCTTTTGAAGACTCGCGCTTCCCCTCCGTCACTCCCGAAGAAGCCCCCGGGCTTCAGGTCTCGCTTAGCATCCTGTCTCCGCTCTCTCCGATTGCCGCTGGCGACGTGGAGATCGGCCGCCATGGCCTGCTCGTCACCCAAGGGCTGCGTCGCGGACTCCTGCTGCCACAAGTTCCCGTCGAACACGGGTGGGATCGCGAGACCTTCCTCGCGCAGACCTGTCGCAAGGCGGGCCTGCCGTCTGACGCGTGGCGAAACTCGGCCACGATCGAGGCTTTCACCGCCGAGGTGTTTGGCGACGAAGACGTGCGGTAAGCGTCGGAGCCAACGCGGTCAACTCTCTTTTTGCCGGCCGCATCTGAACGACCAGAGAGCTCTCGAGGCCCCTCTTCTGGAGATGGTACGTTAGTGACCTTGTCTTTTGCGCGAAAAGACGTAATCTGACCGGTGTCCCTTGCCGCGCCACGCGCGGCATCCGATTCTGATTTAGGAGTGCGCCATGGAACTCGCTATCTTTGTTGTGCTGCTGCTTGTTGCCTGTGCCGCCATCCCGGCCGACCTGAAAGTCACCTTCTATCGTTAGTCGCTCTTCGTAGGCAGTTCTGTCCGCTCCGCCACACCGCTCTCCCAAAACCCAGGCCATCGTCCGCGGCCGCACATCGTCCGCCCCGCACAAATAAAAAGGGCAGAGTTTCCTCTGCCCCGCGATTCGCCTTGACCCCTCGAATCAGTCCTGCGGATCGAGTTCCACCGTATCTCCGGCGTAGACATCTTCCAACGCGAAGACGACCATCGCAGCGGAAGATGTCGGCGTCGTGCTCAGCACCACAATTTCGCCCACCGCCCGCCGCGGCATGTCCTCTACGTGAATGTTCGGCCCGTCGCCTTTCTCCCATCGCGTCGCCTCATACGTCGGCGAGCGCATCTGCGTGTCCTCCGAAATCCTCGCTTTAAATGAAAGTGAGTCTCCCGGATCGTGTAGCGTTGCCGTGTAGGAACGCACCACGCGGAAATAGTCGCCCGCCTTCACTCCCTGATTCGAGCCGACGTTCAAATACAGCTTCACGCCTGAGCCCAGAATCGTGTCGAAGTCTTTACCCAGCAAAATGCGCCCGGTCAGCTTGCCGTTGGGCGGCGCGTAACGATCGAAATGCCCGGGCACGTGGAACACAACCGGCGGCTTCTCGACAAACGGAACTGCGACGTCCCCTGGATTAATCGGATCGCAGCTGAACTCAACCTGCGCCACCGCGCTGTGGCTGCGCACATCGAGAATTCTGACTCGTCCGATCTCGCCGTAAGGGTGCCCCACGCTGGACAGCAATTTCCGCATGCCCGCATAGATCTCATACTGATTCACGTCGCGCAGCTCGCGGACGATAGTGTAGAGCGAGCCGACCTGGTAGTCCTTACCCGTCAGGTACACCAATTCACCAATTTCGAATTTGGTGGATGTCGGCGACTGCAACCCGCCAGTCACGTATTTCGAGTCGGGCAGCCTGTCTTTCGAAATGAACCCGGCGCAATAAACGTCCGCCTGCGTCGGCGTCTGGTAGCGCACGAATGGAACGCTCGCCGTGCTATCGACGATTCCCTTGTCGTTGGGGGTGGCCGTCATGGTAGAGGTTACGGGCGGCGTCGATTGCGCGAGCGCCACTCCCGCCACGAGCAGAACTAACAATCCTGTTTTCTTCATGTTGACTCCTGCCCCACCGCCCAGGTTCGCCCGCACCGATCCAGCTATCTATCTGGGAAGACAAGGGTTACACCCGAAAAGTAACAAGCGGAAGGGGCATGGTCAAGGTTACGAGGGTGGTTGACCTCTTAAAGTCCTTCTCTTCTGTGTGCAATCCATGTTGCATCCGAGCCTACGCCCTTGTAATATCGCGCCGTCTATCAATTACATGGCATTGGCCTTAACGCCCACATTTTCGCCCCGGTTCTTCCCCCAGCGGCTCCCAAAAGTTTGTCTTGCGGTCAGCGCGGACAACCCCGACCAGATGCTTGAAACCGCCGAGATCATGGCGCGCGACAATCCGTTCATGGAGTTTCGTCTCGACTATCTCAAGCAGCCGCTCGCCGCCATGGTGAAGATTCGCCGCTTTCTCGAGACCCATCAGTACGTAACCGCGATCGCCACCTGCCGCCGTGCCGCCCACGGTGGCAAGTTCAAAGGCTCGCTCGCCTCAGAACTATCCATTCTGAACAAGGCTCTGGCTTCGGCATGCCAGCTCGTCGATGTCGAACTCGAAAGCGCGCTCAAGACCAAGCCCGACGTTCTCGCCCGCCTGCGCAGGAGCGGCGGCCTCATCATCTCTTCCCACGACTTCCGCTCCACCCGCAATCTCGAAACGACGCTCGACAAGATGCTGAAGGTCCCCGCGGACTTTTACAAAATCGTGACGACTGCGACAACTCTCTCTGACAACGTCACCATGATGAAATTCCTGCAGGCCCAAAGCGACAAGCATGCGCTCATCGGCCTCTGCATGGGCGAGCAAGGAATCATCTCCCGCGTGCTCAGCGTCCGCGCCGGCAGCGCCTTCACCTTCGGCGCGGTGAGCGCCGAATCGAAGACTGCACCCGGCCAGGTCAGTTCCCGCGATCTGCGCAACATCTACCGCATCGAGCAGGTCGACGCCGCCACGCGCATCTACGGAGTCGCCGGCGATCCCATCGAGCACTCGCTCTCGCCCATCATCATGAACACGGCGCTGCGCCGCGAAAATGTCAATGGCGTCTACGTCGCGCTGCACGCCAAGACGCTCAAGGATCTGCTCAACTGCGTCCGCGAAATTCCGCTCCACGGCCTCAGCGTGACCATGCCCTACAAGCAGGCCATCGTCGAGCACCTCGATAATACCGACAGCCATACCGCTAAGATCGGCGCCTGCAACACCGTCGTCCGCGGCCAGGATGGCAAGCTCTTCGGCTTCAACACCGACGTTGTCGGCATCGTTCGCCCGATCGAGCAGCGCATCACCATCGAAAATTCCAAAGTCTTGGTGATCGGCGCCGGCGGCGCAGCTCGCGCGGCGGTCTTCGGATTGAAAGAACGCGGCGCTGAAATCTGGATTTTGAATCGTAGCTCCGTCAAAGCGCAGAAGCTGGCCCGGCAAGCGAAAGCAAAATCCATCAAACGTGCCGATGTCCGCAAGACCCAGTTCGACATAATCGTCAACGCCACTCCCGTCGGCATGGGCAACTCTCGCGACTGCCCGTTAAAAGAAGAGGAAATTCAAGCCAAGCTGGTCTTCGACATGGTCTACGACCCGGTCGAAACGCGGCTGCTCCAGATCGCGCGCGGAAAAGGTATCGCGGTCATTGCCGGTATCGAAATGTTTGTGCACCAGGCGGCGCGTCAATTCGAAATCTGGACCGGCAAACCCGCACCCTCACCCGAGATGCTGCGTGTGGTCACCCTCGCGCTTCAAGAGCGTCAAGCCCAAAGAAAACTCAAGGATTGAGCGATCATGCGCGCACTCCCGATAGCTTTCTATGACTCCAAGGCATAGGCTCGAGCGGTTTTCAATAAAGTCGGCCAGCCTCACGCCCGCGCCAAAATCGTTTTCGTAGCACATTGAGACGAAAAAACGATGCTTCGACCGCAACAAAGGTTGCAAATTTCCCTGACCCGCAGTACTATCGCTTCAGATGCGGCGCTTCGCATCTGTCTCGTCTCAAAACAACACAACAAGCCGTCTTCCAGGTAGGAGCAAGCTCCAAATTACTTAAGTAAATCTAAAGGGAGCCCTAGGCCCCGGTGCAATTCGGAGAGAATGCATGTCGTGGTATGCGTACTGCCTCACGGAACACCAGACCCTTCCTAACGGTGTTCGCGCCCGTCGCCCGTTCGTCCTAGATGGTATTCAAGGTGTGAATGCAGCCCCGGTCATGAGTTATCCGAGCGGGGACTTCGCGGTCATCGTCAGTGAATTTGACCGGGCCACCTCGAAACTGGATGAAAAATCGGTTCTGGAACACGCCCGTGTGGTCAGCCAGAGCTTCCGCACCGCCACCGTCCTACCCTTCCGCTTCGGCACTATCTTCGATACCGAAGATGCCATCCGCCAGGCCGTCCGCGCCAATCGCCGCACCTTCTGCGAGAGCGTGGAGCGGTTGCGGGGTAAGTCGGAGATGCGCATTAAGTTAGTGGTGCGCGATGGATCGCTGCGCGGAAATATGGAAGAGATCGTTTTGCCGGATACGGTCGGACGCGAATATCTGGCGAAGCTGCGGGAGAAGGCATCGCGCGAACGGGAGCGGCAGACCAAGGCGCGAGCGCTCTCGGTGCAGGTGCATAAGTTATTCAATCCGTTGGAAGAAGAGGTAAGTTGCAAGCGCGTCGCCGCCGACGGAATGTTACTCGATATCGCCCACCTGATCGACACCAAGTCCATCGAGAAATATCAGAACCGCTACTCCACTGCAGCCAAGCAGTTGAAGAATTGTGAGATGGTGGTAACCGGTCCGTGGCCGCCCTATCACTTCCTGCCCGAGAAGCTGCGGCAGGTTGCCGGCAACAGCTAGCGAAAGATAGCCAGCGAAACCTTTACGAAAACAGAGCCCCACGGGATGGAATTTCCGATGGGGCTTTTTCTTGTTTTGTTCGCCAAAAAATATTTTTGCGGAATTTGCGGCATGGTTTTCCCAAAAACGGAAGCCATTGTGGCGAAAGGGTTTATTTTTTGAGAAATATTTGGGAAGTTTTTAAGGGAAAGTAGTGCAAGGCCCTGTCCTGCATCGAGTTATCGAGATCAGTCGCGCCGAGCGCGGGATAAAGCATGGGTTGTCAAGATCGTCAAAGGTATTAATCAGCGAGTAAACACAACGCGAGAGCACAAGAGTAAGTCGCGTGAATTGATGGCAGTAACTCGGAGCAAGGCGCGGGTAGGGATTTTCTTGAACATATTTGCGATCGATTCTTAGTAATCAACCAGTACACTTAGTGTGCCATTGGCAAGGCTTCTGTCCCCCCCGCCTCCCCGATGAGGCCTTTTGAAGAGGAGCGCCGGCCTGTTAGACCCCGGGGAGCCAGATTGAAGCACTGAGCTATTATTGGTGCGCTCACGCGAGGCTTGTTGTCACTTCATCGTGAGCAATGCCGCCATTTTAAGGTCAAAAGACGCTTGATGAACAAAGAGCGAGACATGCCGAAAGCCTGCGCGAAAAATAAGTTCGTTCCCGGGCTTCTAACTATTATTTGTTTATCCTCCCTGGCATTGCCCCAAAATCTCTCTGACCGGTCAGCCCCGAAGCGGCATGTGACTGGACCGACCGCTCTAAGTTCCAACCGGCAGGATCGCCCAAGAGGTGCGATGAGGGGCCGCTTCCACGGATGGCGAAACACTCCACCGGAATTCCCGCGAGCGCACACGAAGCCAGAGAGCGGACGGAGTGCGATTGACTGGGGGGCGGGCAGCCGACAAATTGCTGCACGCGCCAGGCAAGGCGCCATTCCATCCAATGGATTCTATTTTCGTCCCGACCTGCCAAGCGGACAAATACCCACGGCCGTTGCGGCAGGCGATTTCAACGGCGATGGAAAACTCGACTGGGCTGTGTCAAACGGACAAGACAACACGATCTGGCTTTACTTCGGAAATGGTGACGGAACGTCGGCCCTTCCGACGATTTTGCCAACCTCGGGATTAGGCCCGACGTGGCTGATTGAGACGGACCTCAACGGCGATGGAAAACCAGACTTGGTCGTTGCCGAAGCGGACAGCTCAAAGATCGGCGTATTTCTAGGAAAAGGTGACGGAACGTTTCATTCCGAGGTTCAATATCGAGTGCCTGCCGCTCCGCTGTTTCTTGTGGCGGGCGATTTCAATGGAGACGGCAACCAGGATATTGCCGTGGGAATGATCGGAACAACGGCGAGCGGGCCAGTGGCGGTGCTCCTCGGCGACGGGCATGGCCACCTGGAAAGCGCACTCTATGAGGGAGACCCAAATCCGTCGACCGGGGCATGGCTGGAACCGGCCAATTTACGAGGGAACGGAAAGCTGGATCTGATTGTCGTCGATCCGGATGATCTAGGGCCTCATGGTGGCGCACAAGTTTATCTGAATAATGGCGACGGAACGTTCGCTCCAGGGGAGTTTGTCCGTGGGAACGAAGCCGTCGGCGATCTTCCTGACGCTATGGAGAGCGCGGCGGTAGCGCCCCTCACCAGCGGCGGCTGCGCCGATCTTGTGCTTGTCGATTCGTTTGGGCTGGCATACATCTTCACCGGGAACTGCGACGGCACATTTGTGTTGCCGGCAGGAACGCAGTACGCGCTGGGTGACATGGGACTGACCGTTCATCTTGTCGATGTGAACGGCGACGGCATTTTGGATATGGTCACATCGAGCGCGTATTTGCCGTGGGCCGGCGGGATATACGGCAATGTGGCGGGGGACCAGGTCTCGGTTCTGTTGGGCGACGGGGCGGGCAACTTCGGGCCACCCCGCACGTACCGTGGAGATCTGTCGATGTACAGCCTGGTAATTGGCGACGTGAATGGCGATGGATTTCCCGACCTTCTCACCGCCAATCAGGGCAGCGATACGGCGTCGGTGTTCCTGAACGACGGCAAGGGAGGATTCGGGAATCCGCAGGGACAAGGGTTTGGAAACAGCACCGGGGACCTGAACTCACCAGTTAGCCCGTTCGTGTTTGGGGACGTCGATGGCAATGGAACCAACGATATGGTGATCATCGACAATCCTCCCTATCAGGGCAGTCCGATGCAGATCACGACATTTCTAAACAATGGTGTTGGGATTTTCTCAGCGCCGGTTATCACGGATGCGTGGCCGGCGAGCCCGACCCTGGTTGCGGGCAGCGTGACGCTGGCGGATTTCCGAAACACCGGCCGTCCCGACCTGTTAGTCGTTGGCGAAACATCTTCCACGCCTGTCGTATGGTTCATGTCCAATCTCGGAGGCGGGCAGTTCGGCCCTTACACGATGACAACTCCCGCGGGTGCGGCTGGGCCTATCGCGATTGGAGATTTCAATCGGGACGGCAAGCTGGATTTTGTGACGGCTTCGGTCAGCCCTACGGATAATTCCCAGCTCCTGAGCGTCTTTCTCGGCAAGGGGGACGGTACGTTCCAAAGCGGCCAGGTAATTACGTTCGAAGCTGCGAACCCGTACGCAGTTCCGCGATTCGTCTTCGCGGGCGACTTCAACGGTGACGGGAACCTGGATGTAATGGTGTGGGACATGGGGCTCTACGAGTTCTTTGGCAATGGGGACGGAACCTTCCAGGAGGGCATTCCGTTGTTTGCCATGCTGAGTGGCGGACTCGTGATGGCTGACTTCAACCATGATGGATTTCCAGACTTCGTTACGGCGAGCGACGAAAGCGGCTTCGAAACGGATGGCAGCTTTTCGGTTTTTCTGGGGCAGCCGGGAGGTTCTTTTCAATACGCCGGAAGTCTCGCACCCTATCCTCATTTCCTTGACGGTCCGTTCATCTGGAATCTGACGGTGTTGCAAAATCAATTTCCTGGGATCGTTGGCGATTTCAATGGCGACGGGAATCTGGACATTGCCCTCTATCCCTTGCTGGGTAATTTCTTAGCCGACCCTGCACTTCAGATCCTCTACGGTAACGGGGATGGAAGCTTCACGCCCTCCTATGTGAATTATCCCCTGACAAAAGTGGAAGTTCCGGAATTGGCGGCCGATCTTGACGGAGACGGCCGGACCGATCTGGTCGAACTGGATAACTTCAACACGTCGTTCAACGCGATTCACGCAACCGCGCAAGGGCCATCCCTCCAGATCGACCTTCTTACTGCACCGCTTACCGGGACGACGGGGACAGGACGGGTGACGTTGAATGTCCCGTCATCCACTCCCACCCAGGTATCGTTCGTGACGAGCGATCCCGGCGTGACGGCGCCCGGTGTGACAATTCCGGCTGGCGCGGTGAGTCAGGACTTCGCATTCACGATCGGGGAGGGATTCAACGCGCTGCGTGTTTTTTCCCTCGAGGCGCAGGGGGGCGGCGCTACGGCAACGGCGTATGACTATGTCACGACTCCACCGATAGCGGTCATTGAAACGAACCCGCCGAAGTTGGTCTTCAAAGGAGCAATTGTCGGCGGACCCGCTCTCACCCTGCCGGTGACGGTCAAGAACATCGGAGCGGCGATCTTCACGATAGATATTCGCCAGGTGAGCACGTATTTCTCGGAGACCGACGATTGCGGAGACAGCATGGCTCCGGGGGCAACCTGTGTGATTCAGGTGACATTTGTCCCCTACGCCCCCAGCGATGTCACCGGCAGCGTCGCTCTCGGAGACTACTCGGGTGTAACCGGGGCGGCTGAGCTTGAAGGCGATGCTGCGAGCCCGTTACAGATTTCGCCGTGCTGTCTCGGCTTCTCTGAACTTGCGGGAGGAACGAGTCCCGCGCAGACCGTTACGTTGAGCAACCTGGGAGCGATACCGATCCAGATCGAAAGCGTAGCGCCAAGCGGGAGCGGCGTCGCGCAGACGAATAATTGCAGCACGATCGCGGTAAGCGGGAGTTGCCAAATCAATGTAACGTTCAGTCCTGCCGCGCAGGGAATGGTGATCGGGAACCTCACGCTGAATACCGATGTCCCAAATATGTTGCCGTTTGTCGTGCCGGTCAGCGGAACCGCGGAGAATTTCTCGCTGGGAACGGCTCCTCCGGTGACCATCAGCTCCGGCGGCAGTGCTACCTATAACCTGACGGCAACGAGCAGCGGCGGTTTCACCGGCGCAGTGAGCCTGACGTGCACAGCGCCTTCGGGCGCCAGTTGTTCAGTCAACCCTTCACAGATTATTTTGTCGACCGATGGCACGGCACCATACACGGTGACAGCGGGAACCGCGGGAAGCCTTGGCGGGCTGTTCGCTTTGCCTCCAGAAAACCGGCTGCGAGGCGGATTCAGGGTGCCGGCCGGCGCGTACGTATTGCTGTTCGCGCCCCTGCTTTTTTGCGGAGGACGCCGCGTCTACGGGAAGATTACGGCGCGGGGCGCATGCGTCTGCTTAGGGCTGCTGCTCGTTTCCTGTGGCGGCGGGGGCGGGGGAAGTTCGGGCCCGCCGCCACTGAGCTACTCGATAACGGTTACTGGAACCGTTGGTTCGGTATCACATACGACCACCGTTGTCCTGAACGTTCAGTAGCGCACTCCCGCTTTCCGCGTGAGCCCCGGGGCGGCGCTTTAAAATTTCAGGCGGTCTTACGTCTGGCGGATGAGGCGGCTGCCCGCTTTATCGGGTCCGCTGCTTCTTTTGGACGAGATACTAAAGACGCCGGGCTGCGGCGTTGCGCTTGGTTCGGTTGATCAGCGGGGTACGCCGAGAGAATCTGACCTTTCAACAGGCCCGCATCGTTGAAGGGAATCCTACCGATAGAATCTGTTCTAGTCAGTTGAGGAGGGCGCGCCCTCGGGACGGTTCATTGCGAAAATTCACACTCTCGCTGCTGCTGGTGCTGGCGACGGTCGCGCTTTATAACGGGGCCACGCGCGCGCCGTTCCTGAATCTCGACGATGTCATTTATGTCACCCAAAACCCGGAAGTTCTGAGTGGGCTGAACCGTCATTCGCTGGTTTGGGCGTTTACCACCACCACCGCGGCCAACTGGCATCCGCTGACCTGGCTTTCGCACGAAGTGGATTGCCAGATGTTCGGGCTGAATCCGGCGGGGCCGCACATGGTGAATGTGCTGCTGCACGCGCTGAATGCGGCTTTGCTCTTCTGGCTGCTGGCGGCGGCGACGGGAACGACATGGCGGAGCCTGATGGTGGCGGCGCTGTTTGCGCTGCATCCGATCAACGTGGAGTCCGTGGTCTGGATTGCCGAGCGGAAAAATGTGCTGAGCATGTTCTTTTTCCTGCTGGCGCTGGGAGCATACGGTCGGTATGCGCGGCGGCCGGGGCTGGGGCGGCATCTGGCGGTCGCTGTTCTGTATGCGCTGGCTTTGATGGCGAAGCCGCAGGTCATTACATTTCCGTTTGCGCTTTTGCTGCTGGATTACTGGCCGCTCGACCGTGCCGGCGGCGGGCGCGCCTCATGGAAGAAGCTGGTGTGGGAGAAAATTCCGTGGTTCCTGCTGTCAGCGGCGAGCGCGGCGATCACGATGAAGGCGCAGGGCACGGCGCGGCACGAGGGGATTCCTGTGTGGCTGCACGTGGCGAACGCGGGCCTGGCTTATGCGAAGTACGTTGGCAAGACTTTCTGGCCGGCCGATCTCGCGCCGCTTTACCCGCACCCGGGAGGAGCGATCGATTTGCCGGCGGCGGTGGGGGCTTGCGCCGCGATCGTCGCGGTCAGCGTTCTGGCGGTAATTTTTCGCGGCAAGCGTTATCTGTTCGCCGGCTGGTTCTGGTTTCTCGGAACCATGGTGCCGATGGTCGGACTGGTGCAGGTTGGCGTGCAGGCGATGGCCGACCGGTACGCGTACATTCCAGTACTGGGAATTTTTGTGATCGTCTGCTGGGGCGTTCCGGAGTTGTTGGGCAGGCGCGAGGAGGCGCGGGCGCCTCGCCGGAGCCGGCAATTTGCCGCGTTGGTTGGCATCAGCGTATTCGTTCTCTCGGCGCTGTCGTTCGCACTTCGCCGGCAGGTGAATCTCTGGACCGACAATCTCACTTTGTGGCAGCACACGCTGGCGGTCACAAAAAACAATTTCATCGCGGAAGACAATGTCGCGACCGCACTGCTGGAGAAGGGGCGGCCGGAGGAAGCGATCGAATACTTCCGGCGGGCGCAGGCAATTCGGCCGGGCGATCCGATCAGCAAGCTGAACATCGCGTCGTATGAGCAGCAGCATGGCAACGCGCGCGAGGCAATCGCGGGCTATGACCAGGTGATTCAGCTCACGGAGAATCCGACGTTTCTCGCGCTGGCGCATTCCAACCGGGGATTTGCGTATCTCTCTTTGGGAGACGATGCGCGCGCGGGCGAGGATTTTCGCGCGGCTTTGGCGGCGGGAGAGAATAACTCGGCGGCGTATTTGGGGCTGGGGATGCTGGCGCGCAAGGCTGGAGATTTGCGGGGGGCGGAACGGGATTTCCGGAGGTCGGTTGAGATTAATCCGACGGCGATTGGGTATGAGCAGTGGGCGGATGTACTGGATGGGATGGGGGAGAGGGAGGCGGCTGAGCGCGCGCGGGCGAAGATTGCGCCAAGTGGCGGATCGAGACCAAAATTTTGATTAGAGAGAAGACGCGGCACGTCTCTACCTTCGCTTTGCTTAGACGCGGAGAACCGTGTTTGCGCGACTGTCCCGATTCCCGTGGCACTGGCGCTAGATCCAAAGGCCCGGGCTTCAGGACCGGGCCTTTGACAACCTCTATGGCTGATAAATCTGAACGTAGTTGTAAACCGTGTTGTTGGGAGGATTGGCGGAGTTGCCGCCACCGATGCAATACAACTTTCCTTTGTAGACGGCGAAGCCGGGATCGGTAAGCGTGTTCGGCATTGCTGCCAGCGTCTTCCATGAGTTGGTTTTCAGGGTGTACGCCTCGTTGAGAGCGATCGGACTGCCGCCGTTGGTATTGCCGTCGGAGACGTAGAGTTTGGTGCCGACAACACCGCTGCAAGCTCCGTTGCGGGCGGTGGGATCGGAGGCTAGCTGCGACCAGGTATTGGTAGAGATGTTGTAGGCTTCGTTGTCGCCGGTGTCGCCGCCGCCGGTGAATCCTCCGGCAGCAACGATGTCGTAAGAGGCGCCATTCTTGACGAGGCCGGCGGCGATCTCAGTTTTGCCATTAATGAGGCCGGCGGCGTCAGTCCAGGAGTCGGTGATTGGATCGTAAGCTTCGACGGTGTTGAGGCGGGCTCCGCCGTTGTAACCGCCGATGACGAAGATGAAGTTACCTTTGTCGGCGACGGCGATGGCGCTGCAACGGGCGGTCGGCATGGGGGACTTAGCGGTCCAGGAATTGGTCTTCGGGTTATAGGCCCAAACATTATTGAAGACGGCGCCGCCACCGTTGTTGCTTCCGCCGAAGACATAGAGGATGTTCTTGACAACGGCGGCGGTGGCTTGTCCGGTTGGGACTGGAAGAGGTGCGCCGGTGGTCCAGGAATCGGTGGCGGGATTGTAGACCTGATTGTCGGTGGAGGCGGGCCCACCCGTGTATCCGCCAACCACGTAGATCTTGCCTTTAACAACCCCCACTGCCGGCCAGTTTAGGGCAGTCGGCATGGGAGCGCCAGCGGTCCAGGTGTTGTGGTTGACGGCGGGATTATTTTGCGCGAACGAGAAAATGCTGAGCAGCAACAACGATACGGACAAGAGTCGAAGTGCGATCTTCATTGGTTCTCTCCTTTGACGAAATCATGTTTGAAACCGGGGCTAAAGCCCCAGTTTGTTTGGTGAGTCTTGACGCGGCCCTGAAGGGCCGCTCCTCCACGGTTTTTGCCATAGCCGATCGTTGGTTTTTGCCATAGCCGATCGTTTGGTCAGTCCAACCGCGGCCCCGAGGGGCCGCTCTTCCACGGTTATCTCTTCAACTAAAGTCCAATCTCACAAGTAAGTTCATGAAAGCGGCCCGGTCTTCCTCCCCGAAGAACCGGGCCTTTTACAACATCTATGGCTGATAGATCTGGACGTTGTTGTAAACAACCTGGTCAAACATGCCGCCGCCGAAGCAGTACATCTTTCCGCCCACGACAACGGACGCCGCCCCGATGTCGGTGGACTGCGGAATCGAAGCAAGAGTCGTCCAGGATTTTGTTTTTGGGCTGTAAGATTCGTTGACCGAGACGGGGCTTCCGTTATTGCCGCCGGCAACGTAGAGCTGGCCTTTAATGACGGCGTAGCATCCGGCATTGCGGGGAGTTGGGTCGGGGATAAGAGCGGCCCAGGTATTTTTCTTCGCGGTATAGCCTTCGGCGGCGTCGAGATAGATTGAGCCGTTGGTGCCGCCCGAGACTACGACTGTGGTTCCGAGCAGGCCAGACGCTTGCCAGCCGGTGGGATTGGGCAAGGAGGCGACCTGGGTCCAGGAGTTGGTGGCAACGTTGTAGGCGGCGACGCTGTTGATGAAGCCGGTGGAATTCTGGCCGCCGATGACATAGATCACGCCTTTGTCAGCGACGGCGGTGGCGGTCTCGGTGACGTAAGGCATGGGGGCGAGGGTGGTCCACTTGCCGGTGGCGGGATTGTAGGACTCGGCGGTATTCAAGAGGGCCCCATTGCTGCCGCCGAAGACGTAAAGGATCTTGTTATAGACCGCATACGCCACGAAACCACGGGCCGCCGGGTCGGGCGTGCCGGTCGTCCAAGTGTTCGTCTTGATGTTATAGATTTCGTTCACGCCGGTGGTCTCGTTGACGAAGTAACCGCCGATGACATAGATGTTCTTGCCGAGCGCGACTGCGGCCGCGCCCATGCGGGGCGTGGGCATTGGAGCGCCGGAGGACCAGGTGTTGTGGTTGACGGCGGGGGCCGGCTCCTGGGCAAGCGCCGCAGCGCTGACAACTAAAAACGCTGCCAAGAGCAATCGAGATGTGGTTTTCATGATGTTCTCCTTTTGCGAAATTGTGCTCGCGGTCGTGCTTTCCTTTTTTAGAGAATCTACTTCTGATAAATCTGGACGCAGGGTGCCTCTTGAGGCATAAAAACGGCCCGGCCCTCCTCCCGAAGAACTGGGCCGCGGTACAACACCTCAGGCTGGCAAGTCTGGACGATCACCTCACCCGCATTTTCCTAGGGCTGATAAATCTGGACGTAGTTGTAAATACTTCCCAAGTTAGCGCTGCTGCCGCCGAAGCAATAGAGCTTGCCGCCGGCGGTTGCCGATCCCGGCGTCTCAACCGGGTTCGGCATCGAAGCCAGAGACGACCAGGATTTGGTCTTGGAGTTATAGGCTTCATTGAGGCTGAGCAGCCCGGACGTGTTGGCCCCGCCTGCAACATACAGGTCCGTCTTGATGGCGGCGAAGCAGGATTCCAGCCGCGGAGTTGGATCTGAGGGAAGTGCCGTCCAGGTATTCTTCTTTACGTTGTAACTTTGAGTCTGGCCGGTGGGAGTTCCGCTGGGGGGAGGTCCCTGCTGTCCGTCCGCCTCGACGATTGCGGCGCCCAGTTTGGCAACCGCCTCCCAGGATGTGCCGACGGGCAGAGGCGCCTCCTCGGTCCATGTGTCGGTGGTGGTGTTGTAGCTTTCCACCGTGTCATACCAGAACTGCGTGTTGGGGTCGTAGCCACCGATGACGTAGATGGTGTCCTTAATGACGACGGCCGGCATGCTGTTGCGGGCGGTGGGCATCGGCGACTTGGTGGTCCAGGAATTGGTCGCGGGATCGTAGGCCTCGACAAGATTCTGGGGGTTTGATCCGCCGATACTGCCGCCGATCACATAGAGGATGCCGTTGACGACCGCCGATGCGCCGAGTTCGCGCGGATTCGGGTCGGAGGCGCCGGTATTCCACGTGTTGGTTTTTGTGTTGTAGATTTCATTGACGCCAGTGACCTGATATCCAGAGTTGGTGGCGCCACCGATCACATAGATGTTCTTCCCGATCACGCCAGTGAAAGTTCCAAAGCGCGCCGTCGGCATGGGCGTGCCGGTCGTCCACGTATTGTGGTTAACGGGCGGAACTTGTGCTTGGGCAGACGCGGCTATGGCCGCGAATAAAATCACTCCCAGGATCAATCGTGATGTCGTCTTCATGTTTTGTCTCCTTTTGATCAACCGGTTTCAAGCAATTAAGGACCAGGGGGCCCAAGCCAAACACTGACTCATTCAGCGGCCCGGCCTTCCCCCCCGAAGAACCGGGTCGCGGTACGACACTTAAGGCTGGTAGATCTGGAGGTTATTGATCGAGCTGCCGCCCCAGGTGGCCCAGCCGCCGATGCAGTAGAGCTTGCCTTTGAGAACGGCGGATGCGCCGAGCATGGTGCCTTGCGGCATCGGAGCTAGCGTCGTGGTCCATTGATTTTTTGAGGGCTTGAGCGAATGGTTTAATGCCGTGGCCGCTCCGCCATCGTTGAGGTAGCCGCCGGCTTCGTAGAAGGACGCGCCGATGGCGCCACCGCAGGCGTAGGCTCTGGCTTTTGGGTCGGGAGTCAATTCCGCCCATGCGTTTTTCGAGGCGTTATAACTCTCGGTGTCGCCGGTGATTTCTCCGGGGCTGGCCGCGCCGTCGGATGCGATCAGTGCAGTTCCGATGCGGCCCACGGCTGGACCCTGCTTGCTGCTTAGCAGGGGAGCCTCTTCGGTCCAGGTATCGGTGGCGGGGTTATAGCTCTCGACGGTCGGAAGAAAAACGTTGTTGCCCTGATCGCCGCCCATTACGTAAACGATGTTGTTCTCGACGACCGCGCCGCTCAGTTCACGCGCGGTTGGCATGGGGGCCATGGATGTCCATGACTTGGTTTTTGGGTTGAAAGCCCAGACAGCGTTTGTCCAGGTCTGTGGTGCGTTGCTGCCGCCGAATACGTACAGAATGTTTTTGACGACCGCGGAGCTGGCGGCTGCGATTGGCATGGGCAAGGGGACGCCGGTGGTCCAGGCGTTGGTGGTGGGGTTATAGATCTGGACTTCGGCGGTAAACCCGGTGGAGGCGATTCCGCCAATGACGTAGATTTCGTTCTTCAGCGCGGCGGCGGTTTCCTGCGAGACGGCGGTTGGGATGGGGGCGCCGGCGGTCCAGGTGTCGTGGTTGACGGCGGGGCTCTGGGGATCGGGTTCGGACTGGGCCCTGACCTCGTCGGCATAGGCGCCGATGCCGGGGAGAAGGATGATACCGGCAAGGAATAAGAGCGTGGTGATGGCGGCAACGATCAGGAAGCGTTGCTTAAGAGCCCGGGACATGGCGGTCATGACTTCTCCTAGATGGATTAAGTGGCTTAGGGTTTTTGTTTCGAACCTGAAGCTGTTTTTCGGATGTCCCCACATCCAAAACTCGGCTATAATCTGCGGAACCTCTCCCACTGACAACCGACATGAGCGGTCATGAACGGGCGCGACCGGACATTGGTTGAAAAATAGGGAGTTACTCCACGCCGGCACAGCCAAAACCCCAAGAAAGACTCGACTCCTGGAAAGAAATAGCCGCCTACTTTGAGCGCGACGAGCGCACGGTGAGGCGCTGGGAGGTGGAGCGCGGGCTGCCCGTCCATCGGGTGCCGGGCGCCGGGCGCGGGAGTGTGTTTGCCTACCGGGAGGAATTGGACCGGTGGCTGGAGGGGGCGGGCAAGGCGAGCGGCGATTCGGGGCCAGTCGCGGCGATCGAGCCCGAACCCGTGAAACCTGAAGGCGACGGGGAGCGGGTGGCGCCTGCTCCGTCTCCTGCGCCTGTGCTTGTGCCTGCTGCGAAACCGGCATCCTCCTCACCCACCGGCCGAAATCCCCTGCTTTGGAGTTTGCCGATTGTCGTGCTCGCGGCGTTCCTGATCGTCATTGTTTACCGGAATCGCGGGGCGCGGTTTCAGACGCTGGCTGCCACTCCGGGAAAAAGGCCGGTGGCGAGTTTGCAGGTTGTCTCGCAGTCCGTGGCGGTGCTGCCGTTCGTGAACGGGCGCGGCGCTGGGAACGATTATTTGAGCGACGGCGTTACGGAGTCGCTGATCGGGAACCTCGCGCATCTGCCGCAGGTTAAGGTGCGGTCGCGAGACTCGGTCTTCCGATACAAGGGCAAGGACGTGGAGGTGCGGACGATCGGAAAAGAGTTGGGCGTTTCAGTCGTCGTGACCGGGCGAGTTACGACGCGCGGCGACAACGTCGATATCAGCGCGGAGTTGACCGATGTTCGGGATAACACGGAGATCTGGGGGAATCATTACTCGGGGAAGACGGCGAACCTGATTGCTTTGCAGCAGCAGATGTCTGGAGACATCGCGCAGAGGCTGCGCGCCACCTTGAGCAGCGCTGAGAAACAGCGGGTGATCGACCAGGGGACGGACGATCCCGAGGCTTATTCGCTGTACCTCAAGGGACGGTACGCGTTTTATACGCGGTCATACGGACAGTTGCCCGTGGCGATCTCTCTCTTTAACCAGGCGATTGCAAAAGATAAGGAGTATGCGCTGGCTTACTCGGGGCTGGCGGACGTTTATTCGGTGCGGCCGGAGTTTGGGGGGAATCCTAGCGAGGATTATCCGAAGTCGAACGCGGCGGCGCGGAAGGCGCTGGAACTTGATCCAACACTGGCGCATCCGCATGCGGTGCTCGGAAGCAACGAGATGGGATACGACTGGGACTTTGCCGGCGGGGAGGCGGAGTTCAAGAAGGCGATTGAACTCGACGCGAACGACGCGACCGCGCACCAGTGGTATGCGGAGAGGCTAGCGGCGATCGGAGGAAGAGAGAAAGAGGCCTGGGCGGAGATAAACGTCGCGCATCAACTCGACCCGCAGGCGCCGGTGATCCGGCGGGTGATGGGAAGCGTGCTGGTGATGGGGAGGCGCTTCGACGATGCGATTGCGGTGTGCAAGCAACTGGAGAGCGAGGAGCCTGCGTTTACGCTGGCCCACGATTGTCTCGGCTATGCGTATTGGGGCAAGCGGATGTACCCGGAGGTGGTGGAGGAATGGAAGATGTATGGCCAGCTCTCGGGGAATCGCGAGGAAGCGGAGTGGAGCGCGGCGCTGGAGCGGGGATTTCAGGCAGGTGGATGGAATGGGTCGCTGACCGAGGCGATTCGGATTTTGGAGGCGCAGCGCAAGACGGGGTACACGTCGCCGTATAAGATTGCGCGGCTGTATGCGGACCTCGGCGACAAAGAAAAGGCGCTGGAGTGGCTGGAGACGGCGTATCGGGAACATGACTGGCTTTTGATGGAGCTGAATACCGGGTTTCAGTTTGACGGGATGCGCAGGGATGCGCGGTTTCAGGAGTTGGTTAAAAAAGTGGGGCTGGCGGGGAACCGGTGAGTCCTTGCGGGATTTTAGCGAAACCAAGACCGCAGAGGACGCTGAGTCTTCTTGGGCTCATTGCTCTGTCGAAATTCGCTTGAGATTCCTCCATCCGCCTCGCTCGATCCTAACTCGAAGTTAAAATTAATCTCGTCCATGACTGTAGAAGGCTTAAAGACGATATTCGACTGGGTTGCCGTGATTCTCTTGTTCCTTACATTCGTGGCCGGCTTAGGCGCTCTTATTACCGGGAACGTAATCAACAAACGCCAAGAATCCCAGCTAAGAGAGTTTGACCAGGGTTTAACGACGGCAAAAATGGAACTGGGAAAACAGCAGGAGCGAGCCGCCAACGCCGACTCAAGGGTGGCCCTATTGGAGAAGACCGCCTCAGACGCTAAGACAGCCCAACAAAAAGTTGAAATCGAACTTGCGGCACAGAAGGAGCGGACTGCGCGGGCCCAGAGAGACGCTTCGGATGCTGCCCTTGCCTTGGCTAAATTCAAGGCTCCGAGAGTGTTAACCCCCGAGCAGCAAGAGGAGATCATCAGAGACCTCAAGCCTTTCGAAGGGCAGAATTTTGCATTCGCGGTATTCCCCGACCCTGAGCCGTTAGCATTACTCCGAATCTTAGACGCACTTCTTAAGTCAGCCGGATGGAAGCGAGTACCCCCTCAAATCCAGGAAGACGGTGGAGTTTTAATAAGAACGGATGAGGAAGCGGCTGCTACCACGTTTGATCCGGGAGTTAGCGCATACCTTGCTCCGGACGACGAAGATTCTGTCCCGGCCCAGAGTGCTTTATGCGCTTCCTTGCTACAAGCCGGCGTTCGTTGTGATCGGCATCGCACGCCACAGCTTCTAGACAAGACGCCTAGGGCGATCACGATCAGTATTGGCAAGAAACCATGAGGGCGGTGAATTCTGACTGCGTCCGGTCTACACGACGCCTTCCTTGACACCCCGTTTTCCGGCCTTTATTCTTAATTCTTGCTCCCTCGGAGACTGCCGTCTCTGTGCGTCTTGTCTCTGCATGTGCTTCCGCGGGCCTTCGCGGTATGGGTTGGGGGCGCGGAGGTTCCTTGCTCATAGAAATCAAGGAGTTGGAGCTTCACCCTGTCGAATTCCGGGAGGAGTTTGCGCCCGGGGCGATCGACTTGGGCGAGGATGTGCGGCAGCGGACCGCGTTAGCGGCAGAGGTCCGGGCCGATCTGGTGGAAGAGCACCACGGGAAACATCGGGTGGTGCAGGATATACGAGTCAAAGGCGCTCTGGAGACTGAACTTGAGGTCGCTTGCGCGCGATGCCTGGAGCCGGTTGTAGTTCCGGTGAAGCGGAGTTTTGATTTGCTCTATCGTCCGCTTGGAACGGATGCCGGGCATGAGGAGCTTTCGGTGACGGATGCCGAGGCCGAGATTGGGTATTACTCGGGCGAAGGGCTGCTGCTGGAAGATGCGCTGCGCGAGCAGGTTCTGCTGGCGGTTCCGTTGAAGACGATTTGCCGCGAGGATTGCGCGGGTTTGTGCGCGCACTGCGGAAAGAATTTGAACGAAGGCGCCTGCGGGTGTTCGAGCGAGCTCGAAGATCCGCGCTGGGCGGCGCTGAAGGATATTAGGGGTAAACTGAATCAATAGCTGTCAGCTATCAGCCGTCAGCTTTCAGTAAGTGCGGTTTCACTGAGAGCTGATCGCTGAGAGCTGACGGCTCTAAAGGAATCATCATGCCGAATCCGAAACGACGACACTCCCAGAAGCGCACGGCAACACGGCGGGCGCATGACGCGCTGTCCAAGCACTCTTTGTCGGAGTGTCCCAACTGCCACGAACATAAGCTGCCGCACCGCGCCTGCGCGAAGTGCGGGTACTACAAGGGCCGCGAAGTTTTTGAGGTCGAAGAGAAGTCCTAGTTTCTCCCTCCATGCCTAGCGTAATCGCTCTGGATGCGATGGGGTCCGACAAGGCGCCGAAGCCGGAAATTGAAGGCGCCTTGCAGGCGGCGCGTCACCACGGCGCGCGCGTCGCGTTGGTCGGGCCGGAAGACCTGCTGAGAGCCGAACTCGAGCGCTATCCTGGCGCGCGGCGGCTGCCGATCGAGATCGTTCACGCCAGCGAAGTCATCACCATGGAAGACAAGGTGGAGGCGATTCGCGCCAAGCGCGATTCGTCGATCCGCGTCGGACTCCGCCTGGTGCGCGAGGGCGTAGCTGCCGGCTTTGTTACTGCGGGGAACACTGGCGCGGCAATGGCTACCGCGAAGGTTGTGCTTGGGGCGCTGCCTGGAGTGGACCGGCCGGCGCTGGCGGCGGCGTTTCCGACTGCGCTGAACACCGCGGCCATCTTGCTCGATGTGGGCGCGAACGTTGACTGCACTCCGCAAAATCTTGAGCAGTTTGCCGTGATGGGCGAGATTTATTGCCGCTCGATTTTCGGCATGAAGCAGCCGCGGGTGGGATTGCTGTCGATCGGCGAAGAGGAGAGCAAGGGGAACGAACTGACGCGCGAGGCGTTTCAGTTGCTCAAGCGCTTGCCGATCCAGTTCATTGGGAATGTTGAAGGGCGCGATCTCTACAACGGCCATGTGGACGTGATCGTTGCCGACGGGTTTGTTGGCAATGTCGCGTTGAAAACTTCCGAGGGCGTGGCCAAGCTGGTGCGGACGGTATTGAAAGAGACTCTGCGAGCTACGATCACGCGGCAGGTTGGAGCTTATCTTTCGCGGGATGCCTTCTCCGATTTCAAGAAGCGGCTCGACCACACCGAGTATGGCGGAGCTCCGCTGCTTGGGGTGAAGGGCGTGTGCATTATTACGCATGGATCGTCGAATGCGAATGCGATTAAGAATGCGGTGCGCGTGGCTAGCGAATTTGCCGAAAGCCGCGCGAATGAAGCGATTGAGAAGGAACTAAGAAGGGCGCGAGCAACCGTCGAGGCAAAGAGCGGCGCCCCATTGCAGATTTCAGAAGTCAGATTGCAGAAGTAAAAACCCCAAGGGACTAAGTGCGGAGAGGGGTCCTTCGACTCCGCGAACCATTCGCTTCGCGAATGGCTTGCTCCGCTCAGGATGACATCCTGGAGTTTTTTGTGATGCGAGTTACTGTCCTATGACGAATACATCATCTTCCATCGCGTTTCTTTTTCCCGGCCAGGGTTCGCAGGCCGTGGGAATGGGCAAGGAGTTGGCGGCAAGCCATGCTGTCGCTCGACAAACATTTGATGAAGCCGACGAGGCGCTCGGATACAAGCTGTCGGAGCTTTGCTTCGAGGGGCCGGAAGAAAAACTCAAGCTGACTGAGATTACGCAGCCGGCGATTCTGACAGCTTCGGTGGCGGCTTGGCGCGTGCTGCAGGAGAAGGGTTTGAAACCGGAGGCTGCGACTACGTTCGTCGCCGGGCATAGCCTTGGCGAATACTCGGCGCACGTGGCCGCGGGGACTCTGACGTTTGCTGATGCGGTGCGCACAGTCCGCAACCGCGGGAAGTATATGCAGGAAGCAGTGCCGGTTGGAGTCGGGGCGATGGCGGCGATTCTTGGATTGCCGCTCGATCAGGTGGTAGCGATTGCCTCGGAGGCGGCGCAGGGCGAAGTTTGCCAGGCCGCGAATATTAATTCGCCTGAGCAGGTTGTGATTTCGGGGAACGCCGGTGCCGTGGGACGGGCGATTCAATTGGCGACTGAGCGCGGGGCTAAGAAGGCCGTGTCGCTGCCGGTTAGTGCTCCCTTCCATTGCGCGCTGATGCAACCGGCGCAGGACCGGCTGGCAGTGGATCTGCGGGCACTGGCTTTTAACAATCCTGCTTTTCCGGTCGTCTGCAATGTGGACGCGACGCCTGTAACTTCGGGCGAAGCGGCTCGGGATGCGCTGATTCGGCAGGTGACTGGCGCGGTGCGGTGGGATGAGTCGGTGCAGGCGCTGATTGCGAAGGGCGCTAACTTGTTTATTGAAGTCGGGCCGGGGAAGGTTCTTTGGGGATTGATGCGGCAGATCGACCGGTCGAAGACTTGTCTTAGCGTTGGCGACGAGGCGTCGCTGGCTAAGACTTTGGAGAAGGTGGGGGATCAGGTCTCAGCTCTCAGGTCTTAGGTCTTGGGTCTCAGATCTTGGGTCTCAGGTCTTGGGTCTACCTTTCTTCTGTTCTGCAAATGGGCGATAGGGAGTGTCCGCCCTACGCTTAGTACGGATAGACCGTGATCGTCTTGTCGGAACGTAACACGAACATGCGGGCGTGCTCGGCTCGCTGATTTACTACTACCTCCACAATCACTCCGCCACCAAAACCTTTTGTATTTGCCGAACCGTAAATACGAAAATTCTTGATCAATCCCCATTCGCCGCCCGGTCCCCAATCGCGATAGAAATCCGCATAACTATACTGCGGATATTTTTGCGGATGCTGGCGCCAGGTTGGGTCATTGAAGTAGATGGCGTAGGCGGAGTCGTAGTCCTGATGCTCGAGCGCGGCAAAGAAGTGATTGACGACTCGCTCTTCGGGGTAGTTACGGTAGAACCAGGCGATCGCAGCGATGGCGAGGATTGCCACGATCACTGCCGCGATTGTCATCTTGCGGCGGCGGGCGCGGGCGGCATCGAAGGGCTTGGCGTCGAGGAGGGTCATGTCTTGATTCAAGGATAACGGATTTTGAGTGGATCGAGGTAGGGGCTCGGTTGCCATGCAGAGATAGACACCGCTGGGACGCTCCGTTCTCCAGTTAGCCGCTCCTTCTGAGCGCGGTTTCCGTGAGAGCTCACGCAAGAAGCTTGTAACCGCCGAGGTCGCCGAGAATATTCGCGGAGATCGCAGAGAAAGGCTGCGGCGATCCACTGCAGAGGTGGCTTAAGATGGGCGTCGAGATTGCGAGAAGTTGCTCTAGCGGACGTCGATTTCGCCGCTGGTTACGTGGGCGTGGAATCGATATTTGCCCGGGCCTGACTGGTGGAACGAACGGAAGAGGCCGTCTTTCGAGACGTTGAAAGCACTGGCTTCGATGCTGCCCGCGAGCAGCGAGGCGTCGCGGTGGCCGTACTGGTCGGGATGCGGAACATCGACGTTGATCTGGCCGGCCCAGAGTTCGATGTCTTTATCGCCTTCGAGATCTTGAACAGTCAATTCTCCCGCAGACAGGCGCACCCAGAGGTTCGACTGGCGAGGCACTTCGATCGTGGCTTCGAAGTTGTTGTTTGGGGTGTTGCGGACGAAGACGTCTGCCCGGGAACCCGCGACCTTGATCTCAACTTTCACTTCTCGAGAGCTGCCGTTCGCGTTCGGCGGGTAAGTGACGACGACATTGTCGGACGACGACGCCTTAATCGTGTAGCCGCCGGCTTCGAGATGCAGGCGGACGGTGCCGCCGCTCGGAAACGGCTGCTGGGCGGTTTTTTCGTAGGAGGTCGATTGCGCGTTTATGGCGACGAACGGGACGAGCAGCAGCAGGAATACGGCCCAGCCGAATTTCATACACGGCTCCTTCAGGGATAGTACGAAGCGCCGTCGGTTCCAGTTCCACGGTTTTTGACGCTTGGTAATGCTTGCCAGCCTGTCACCGGCGCTCGTGCGGCTCCTCACAGACAGGCGCATGTGGCTGACTTAAGATTTTCGTCGCCCATTCCACCGGAACTTTCCCGCTGTGGACAATAACAATTCTCCCGGGGAGGCGCGGACTATGTCCCGTTCATTTTCGGCTAGCCCCAGTCCAAAACTCTCGTTCGATGCGGTGTTCTACTACGTCACCGACATGGAGAAATCAATCTCTTTTTACCGCGACGGTCTCGGCATAGCGATGATCTCGCGCGACTACGTGGCTCGTTTTGAGCTCGATGGCGTGATGATCGAGCTTGTGCCTCGTCCACCGGGGCTCACGGTGGCCGGCAACCAAAACGCGCGCCTGTGCTTCTCGGTGGCAAATCTCGAAGAGACGCTGGAACAACTGCGCGAGCGCGGGATAGACACCGGTGAAATCGCGCTGAAGCCCGGCGGAAGGATCGCGTTTTTTCACGATCCCGATGGGAACGAGCTCAGCCTCTGGCAGTATGACGCGAAGGGTGCGCGGGAGATCGTGCATTCCGCGGAATTGCACGAAGTGAGGCGGTAGAAAGAGTCTTGCGGCGCGGCGGGTGGGTCCGCGCCTTGTCTGCTGGCATTCGATAAACTGGAAGCCCATGCTTCCCTGCCAGCGCCATCTTTTCGACATTCCCGACGATGTTGCTTACCTGAACTGCGCCTACATGTCGCCGCTGATGAAGCCGGCCTTGGAGGCTGGCATCGGCGGATTGGCGCGCAAGGCTCATCCGTGGGAGATCACACCGGACAAATTCTTCAGCGGGTCTGATGAATTCCGTAAGACTGCTGCGCGGCTTTTGAATTGTTCTGCCGATTGCATAGCGATTGTCTCGTCGGCCGGATATGGGATCCAGACGGCGGCGCATAATCTGACGGCAAAAAAGGGCCAGAGCATTCTTGTGCTGGCGGAGCAGTTTCCGGCGAACTACTACCCGTGGGAGCGGCTGGCGCAGGCTTGTGGCGCGGCGCTGAAAGTTGTTGGTTGGCCCGAAGACGACGACTGGACGGCGGCAGTGCTCGGCGCCCTGACGAGCGAAGTTGCAATCCTGGCTTTGCCGAATGTGCACTGGACGAGCGGCGGACGGCTCGATCTGGTGCGGATTGGGCGCGAATGCCGCCGGCTTGGCGCGGCGCTGGTACTTGATCTGACGCAGTCGCTCGGGGCGCTGCCATTCGACGTGAACGAGGTGCAGCCTGACTTTGCTGTGGCCGCCAGCTACAAGTGGCTGCTCGGACCTTATACGACGGGACTCCTCTATGTCGCGCCGAAGTGGCATGGCGGATCGCCGCTGGAAGAGGGATGGATCCAGCGTGCGAATTCGCGCGACTTTTCGAGCCTGATTTTGTACTCGGACGAATACGATGGCGGAGCGCGGCGCTTCGATATGGGCGAGCGGTCGAACTTCGCGCTGTTGCCAGCAGCGGGCCAGGCGATGCGTCAGATTTTGGAGTGGGGAGTCGAGGAGATTTCTGAGAGCTGCGGAGCGATGAATCGAACGCTGGCGGCGGCCGCGGCGAAGCTGGGATTTAGTTCTCCGGCAGAGGATCTACGCGGGCCGCATTATCTTTGCCTGAGAAGGAAGACGCCGATTCCGAAAGAGTTGGCCGCCACGCTGGCACGCGAGAAAGTATTCGTCAGCGTGCGCGGATCTTCGATCCGCGTGACACCGCATCTCTACAACACGGAAGAGGATTGCGCGCGCCTGATTGACTGCCTGCAACGAGTGGCGTGATCCGGCGTTATTTCACTTGAGCCAGGCGGCGCTGCGCGATGCTCGACGCCGGCGACTGCGGATTTTCTTTCTGGACGTCCTGGTAAATTTTCTTCGCGTCGGCCGGTTTCTGCTCGGACTCGTAGAGCGAGGCGAGCTCGAACTGCGCCTGAACCTTACTGACGAGTTCCGTCGGCTTGTCGATGAGTTGCTTATAGAGATCGATAGCCTGCGAATCTTTCTTCTCCCCGCGATAAAGCGAGGCCAGCGCGAATTTACCGAGCGAGGCCAGTTGCGAGTTGGACGAATCGGCGGTCTCCTGCAGATTGCGCTCGGCCGTAGCGTTGTCTCCGAGCTGCGCCGAGGTTACGCCGACGAAGTAACGGGCCATCTTGCCGGTTTTGGTTTGCGGGTATTTGTCGGCGATGGACTGAAACTGCTTGCGGGCCGCGGTGGCACGCTCGCCGATCGATTCATAGCTGACAAAGCCAGGCTGGGCGGGCGATCCGGGCGGACGAAGCTGGGCTTCCATCATGCGAACGCCTTCGGCCATCTCGCCGCTGGCCTTCTGATCCTGCGCATCGAGGTAATGCCAGTAGCCGAGGGCAATCGCTGCAATGGCAATGACGGCGACGGCGACCGCGATGAGCTTTCCCTGGTGCTCCTGGCTCCAGTGGACGGTCGCTTCGGCGGCCTGGAAAGTGGCCTTGCTGAAGCGATCCTCTTTCAATTGATGGCGAGTTTCTGCGCGCACACGCTTCCTTTTGGCTTAGAAGTAGGATGGCAAAAATTCAGTCTATCAGGCCGATTTCGCGGAGGTCAAAGGCGGGGACGGGAGATTTGAGATTGCAGATTTTGGATTTCAGAGCAAAGCAAAGCGATATCCGGGTGGCTTGCCGCTGATTGCCGGCTTATTCCGGGTCGGTGCGGTAGATCCAGAAGTTGGACATTCTTTCTTGCAGGACGTGGAATGGCGCTTCCTGGGGGATCGCTGAGGTTGGGACGAGAGCATCCGGTTTTATGGCCGCTTCGATGACGTGGTGCATGGGCGCCAGTTCGCAGACGGGATCGGTTGCAGCGGCGTCTCCGGCGAGGAGGAGGGCCTGGCAGCGGCAGCCGCCGAAATCCTCTTTGCGGCGATCACAGGAGCGGCATGGTTCGGGCATCCAGTCTTCGCCGCGAAATTTGCGGAAGGCTTCGGAGTTGGTCCAGATCCAGGCCAGCGAGCGGTCGCGCACGTTGTCAAAATTCAGGCCGGGGATTACACCGGCTGCGTGACAAGGCAGCGCGCGGCCGGCGGGGTCGATGAGCACGAGCTGACGTCCCCAGCCGCCCATGCAGGCTTTGGGATAGCGAGCGTAGTAGTCGGGAACGACCATGTCGACGCGGACGCGGCCTTTCATGCGCTCCTGGGCGGCTGCGACCGCGGCTAACGCGCGGTCGAGCTGGGGGCGGGTGGGCAAGAGCGCCGCGCGATTTTTCAGCGCCCAGCCGTAGTACTGGGCGTGGGCGATCTCCATGCGATCGGGATGGAGAGCCTCGAGGGCGAAGATCATTTGTTCGAGGCGATCGATGTTCTGGCGGTGGACGACTAAGTTCACGGTGAAGGCGAGGCGATGATTGCGAATCCACCCGGCGAGTTCGAGCTTGTGCGCGTGGGCGCGAGTGCCGGCGATCCAGTTGGCGGAAGTTTCGTCGGTGTCCTGAAAGCTGAGCTGGAGGTGGTCGAGGCCGGAGTCGACGAGTTGTTGCAGACGTTCCTGCGAGAGGCCGATGCCGGAGGTGATGAGGTTCGTGTAAAGCCTTGCCTCGCGGGCACCGGCGATGAGCTGAGCGAGATCGGGGCGGGCGAGAGGCTCTCCACCGGTAAGGTGGAGGTGGAGGGCGCCGAGCGCGGCGGCTTCGCTGAAGACGCGGAGCCAGTCCGCTGTGGCCAGTTCTTCGCTGCGCGCCGCGAGTTCGAGGGGATTCGAACAGTAGACGCAGTGGAGCGGACAGCGGTGAGTCACCTCGGCGATTAAGGCGAGGACTTTCGCTTCCGGCGGATTTGGTTTCGGGGTGATCACGAATGAATTATCGAGAATTGCAGGGATCAGATTTCAGATTGCAGAGGTAAAACCCCGGACGACCGGCGATCCAACTCTATCGCTTGTGAAATCTGCAATCTAACTTCCGCAATCTGCAATCCTTAGTAGTCCACGATTCTTTTCGCGTTGAGTTGCTCGATGAAGCTCACGACGTCGGCGCGAATTTTGCCGGGCGGGACGAGGATGAATTGCGCCTCCAGCTTCTGCACGATCTGCGCCAGCGTCAGTTGACCAGCGCAGAGCTCAAGGATCGCACGGCCTGTGCCTTCCACCTTAATGGCGCCTTCGGGAAAGAGCACTACCGGCGCCTCGGTTGTTCCGCCCCAGCGGCAGCCGGCTGCGAGGCGCGGGATGCTTGCGTCGGTTAGTTCAGCCACGAGTTCCCTTCTCGCCTCCGGCGGCGCCATCGATACGGAATGCCCCGGGCGGTGGCCAGCCCGGTTCTACGTAAGCGAAATACAGCGCGTCGAGTTGGGCCCATAGGATGTCGCATTTGTCGCGCAGGGCCTGGATCGCGGCTTCTTGTTCGGCGCGCGTCACGGAATGATCGAAGACATATTTGATGGCGAAGGCGGCGTCTTCGGGCGCTTCGGTCAAGCGCGCTTCGAAGTAGTCCAGGCCGCCCGCGAGCCACGGATAGTGCTGGCGCAGTTTTTCCATGCGCAGCGCGATCAGGTCGCGGGAAAAAAGCTCGGTGAGCGAGCTGGCGACGCACTCGGTGAACGGGCGCACGCGGACCAGATTCAGATATTCATTGCCGATAAAGCGCGTGGCGGGAAGAATGCCTTCGGCACGTTCGACTCGTGCGCGGTCGAGGCCGGTGGCTTCGGCCAGCTTGATCCAGCGCAGAATGCCGCCGTTGCGTTGCTGGTCGCCGTCGTGGTCGATGATGCGTTTGCGCCAGGCGCGGCGGAAGGCGGAGTCGGTGGAACGCGAGAGTATGATCGCGTCCTTGATCGGAATAATCGACTGGTAATAGTAGCGGTTGAGCGCCCAAGCCTGCAGTTGTCCGCGGCTGAGCTTGCCCTCATGCATGAGCAGGTGGAAGGGATGGCGATGGTGATAGCGCTCTTCGCCAACCTTGCGCATGGCGGCGCGCAGCTCTTCGAAGGTGAGCTTCGCGCTTTGCCCGATTAGAGTTCCAGATGCCAATTGTCCTCCGCTACTTCCCAACCCGCTGCGCGCACGGCGCGATGCTCCGGACTCGATTCGTCAAGAACCGGGTTGGTGTTGTTGATGTGAATATAAATGCGCCGGCGAACATTTAGAAACTTGAGGGCGCGCAGGCTTTCTTCGATGGGAATGTGGCCCATCTGGTGAGCGGTCTGGCCGCTTCCTTGAACGCGGATGAGTTCGTCATCGCTCCAGAAGGTGCCGTCGAACAGTAATACGTCGATGCCGTCGATTTTGTTGAGGAGGTCGTCATCGAGGCTGTCGATTGCGGGAATGTAGGCGACGCGGGCTTTTGCCTTCGATTTCGCAGAGTTGGCTTCGAAGAAGAGCGCGGCGGTTGCTTCGGGCGCGAGGCCCGTGGTCTTCACATACGTTGGATAACGCCTCGAAAGAAATTGTGCTTCGCAGCACAAGCCGGAATCCGAGCCTGAGGCGTCGAGCAGGGGGAATGGCGCGCCCCCGCTTACAGCGGTCCAAATTGCCTGCGGCTCGACCCGGTTCAACATGCCGAACATGCTGTTTTCTTCACGCAGGATGCGAAGGATGGACCCGGGCGCGTAGATGCGCAGCGGATGGAGCTCGCGCAGCAATAGCAATCCTAAAATGTGATCGAGATCGGCGCTGGAAAGAACAATGCCCGCGATGGGAGAGTTGCGCAACGCGTGCGGATGAAGCTCGCGAGTCGCTTCGATCTGAATGGCTAAGTCGGGCGAGGCTCCGGCGAGAAACCACGCCGAGCCGCCAGAACGAAGCGCGAGTTGAGCCTGCGTGCGCGCTTTGCCGGCAAACATTCCCTGCCGGACAGCCACACAATTACCGCAGCCGCAATTCCACTGCGGAAACCGTCCCCCGGCGGCTGAACCGAGGATGCGCAGGTGCATTGAGAGAGGCTACAGCTTTGCGCTTACGTAGGAGTTGATCTCGCAGCACAAAACCACTTCTTCAAAAACCGGAGCTGTCCACGTCATTTGAGTTCACCTGGTTTAGATTTCTTTGCCGCCCCCCACAATCCCGGGCAGGAGTGGACAAAGTATAGCATTCGATGCGGCGGCGGGCATCATGGAATATCAATTCCTTGGCGAGGGGCAGGCAGCTGAAACCGGGCTGCTGGCGGGCGTTTTGTGACCGTTGGTTCAAAGATCGCGGCGGTCCCTATGATGCAGCCCCGGGAGCCTGAAAAATCAAGGACATGCAACAAAAAACCCTCCATCCGGGAGGATGGAGGGCCCCAAATGTACAGCACATCAGGAGAACGACCGCTTGAGCCAAAGCTGTGCGGGCGCGAACTTAGTTGGCCGTGACCACGCCATAAAGGCCGCCCGTGTCGCTCTTCGGGCCGCCCACCCAGTAAAGGGCGTTGGTCGCGCCGTTTTGCGGATCGCCGCCGCCGAACTCGATTCCCCACACGCCACCGAGAACGATCTTCTTGCCGGCAGAGGTGGAGAGAGTGCCGAGGAATGCGCCCGTGTTCGGGTTGAAGGCGACCACGGTTCCGGCATTGACGTTGTTGCTGACGAGGAGCGCGTTGCTGAAGGTGCCGAAATCAGCCGGCGCCATCGCGAATCCCCAGGGCTGGTTTAACTGCTTGCTCTTGGCAACGAGCGTCTTCACCAGCGTTCCGCTCTCGCTGAAGATGTCGATGTATCCGCCCTTCTTGCCATTTTGCAGCGCGTAGGCCACATAGAGCTGGCCGCCGATGTCCTGCACGTTAAAGGGGGCGTACCCGGCGGGGATGGCCGGATCGGAGAACGACTTCACGAACTTGAAGTTGCCGTCATAGACGTCGATTTTGTTGTTGGCAAAATCGGAGGCGTAGACCTGGTTGTTCGCTTGATTGATCGCGAGCCCGGTGTAGACCGCACCCGGATTGCTGACGCCGATCAGCGCGTTGTTGGGTTCGAAGTGCGACCAGCCGCAGATCAGGCCATCGAGGGTGGCGAACATGAAGGCCGAGGTCCAATGCTCGATCTGGAAAAGAGACCCGCCGTTGTAGACAATGCCGGTGGGCGAACCGAGGCCGGAACCGGAAGCCGGCGGAATGGTGACGACCAGGCTCTGCTTCACGCCGTTGCCATCGTAGAGCGTGGAGAGCCCGGAGCCCTGATCGCTGAACCAGAAGTATTCGCTCGGGCCGTAGGCGAGACCCCAGGGATTGATCAGCTGCTTGTCGCCTTTCTTGCCGGAATTCTTGACAAGCGTCTTTAGAGTGTATTGCGCGGAAGCGGTCCCGGCGGCAAACGAGAAAAACAACACGACGATCGAAGCGAGGGTGAGCTTGCGACCAAACGATTGAAACATACTCTCTCCTTTGAAAAGTGAAAAACCTGGATGGTGGCCGGATGGCGGAAGGATCCGAGCCTTAACGACAAAAAGAATGCTAGCGAGGGGAGAATTCTAACTTGTCAGACCGAAGTCCTTGATTTGTAAAATTGTTGTCACTCGTGTCGTATTTTCCGGCGCAAAAAACCGTGGGTTTCCGGCCGGTCCCAGCCAAGAGCCTTCAACCGCAGAGCGCGCAGGAAAGGGCCGCCGAGACCGCAGAGCGACTCCGCAGCTTGAATGAGATTTGGATCCGGAGCCTTATTGGGCTGTTTCGAGCATGCCCTTTTCGGCCTTTTCCTGACACTCGATGCAGTGGCGGGTCCAGGGGACAGCCTCGAGGCGCTTGCTGTTGATTTCCTTGCCGCAGGAGACACATTCGCCGAAACTGCCTTCGCGGATGCGGGCGAGAGCGCCTTCCACCATGTTGAGAAGCGCTCGGTCGTTGTTGCTCTGGCTGAAGAGAAATTCCTTGGTATAAGAACTGGCGGCGCGGTCGGCAACATCCTGGGTTGCCTCTTCGTCCGCGGCCCGGCCATCTTTTTGGTTGCGGGTCACCATGTGACGCAACTCCTGTTGCCGGGTCTCCAACCGTTTTTTAAAAGCTTCCAGCTTCTTTTTTTCCATGATTGCGCCTGCCCAAGCTCTGCTACACGGCAGCTTCTATTAACAAATAGCCAAACGGATATGGTAAGCGCCGATTGGAATAGGCGTCAACTAGGGGTTGAACGGAGAACGTGGAAAAACGGACATGACACCGATTGGCGCGTCCGTGTAGGGCCCGCAACGATTTCAGTCGATCTGCAGGGAACGCCGCAACCCGGAAGGACACGCCGTTACGCGAAGGTTCCAAACTCCAATCCTCGCCAGGCGAGAAATTTTCCGCTTACCTATTTTGCGGTTTCGCTTAGCGGCGGAGCCGCGTATTCCGGCAATCCCTGCTTGCTTGCGGGTGTGCGCTTGATCAGGAGTTCATCAAAGAGAAGCGCCGGGCTCACCACACTAAAAGGAATCGCCTCAACATGGTTTTCCACCATCGGATCGTTTCCTGCGGCGACCAGGTCGCTGCGCAGCGAGCGCACGTCGAGATCGCCGAAGACAGCGCCGCGGATAAGTTCCTCGCGCCCCTCTTTGACATAGACACGATAGACAAGGCGCGGTTCGAGGCCGGGACCCAGGGTCTCGACGTAGATGCCATACGGCAGGCCGCGCTGGCGGGCGAGATCGACTAACTTCTTCTTGAGATCGGCGTCGGGACGCGGGTCGGCGGTTTGAAGAATCAGGTTGCCGGGATGCGGGCCCGGAGCGCCGGTGGCCGAGGCGCGGCCGTGTCCGTTGGAAGACGGAAAATCGCGAATCGGCGCGCGGCTGGTGAGGTAGGAGACGATCTGCCCGTTTTCGACGAGCGAGACGCGCTCCGCCTTTACCCCCTCGTCGTCGAATTTGTAGTCGCCGAAGAGCGGGGCGTTGGCGAAGCCGGAGATGGTCGGATCGTCGGAGATGTTGATGAACTCGGGCAGGACGCGCATCTTGTAGCTGCTTGCCCACGATCCGGTGGTACGGGCATTCTCGCCAAGCTTGGGCTTTCGCCCGAGCAGATTGGGCGCGATCAAGTCGTAAACGACCGAGGCGGCGGCGTCATTCGAGAAGAGAACGGGACCGCGATATTCCTCTTCGGTGACGGGGGCTTCGCGCAATTGCTTGAGGGTCGCCAGTAAGCGCGAGGTTGTTTCGAGGAACTTTTCGCGCGAAGGGAGACCGCCCAGATCTTTTGCCTCATCTTCATGGGAGCGCTGGAGAGAGAGGCCGTCGGCCGCCTGGGTGGAACCCGCGATAGTGATGGTGTATTGCGTGCTGCCTGAACGGGCAACTGTTCCTTCGGAATTCACGAGGTAGTGGTTGATGGCCTGGAAGCGCAGGGCGGATTCAAAGTGCTCGAGCTTCGGATCGGAGCGATAAAGGCCGGACGACTCTTCGAGCAGATGAACCCAGGGAGTGAAGTCATTGGCAAGATGCGCAGCCGGCTCGATGGATTGGACGGGAGTGGCGCGGGCGAAATCGTCGACCGGCTGGTCGATGGTCATTTGCTTGAGCGCGGCCTGCTTCGCGGAGAGGGCTTCGCCGGCGGCTTTGTAGGCGCGGTCGGTGGCGAGCCAGACGCGGTGGCGGATGGCGTAGATGTCGGCGTCGAGCGGAACCATGTCGAGCGTGCCTTCGCCGGAGCCGTAATAGCTGTCCTGCTTGTAGTCGCCGATGCGCACCACGACGCGCAGGAAGCGGCCGCTGGTGTGCTGCTGGCTGCGCAGGGCGCCGAAGGTGGCGCTCGCATCGAACGCCTCGATCTCCGTCACGCGGTATTCGATGTAGTACGGCGCCGCGACATTGTCCATCTTAAGCTGGGCTTTGGAGCGCTCCAGTTCATCCTGGAGAGCGCGCAGCAGAGGGTCGTCGGCCGCATTCGCCGCCTGGGCGGAAATATTGAGCGCGGCAAGCGGCAGCATGAATAAAACGGCAGAGAGGATTCGCCGCATCATTGGGCACCGCCCGGGATGTCCGCGATTTTTTCATTTGCGCCGGGCGGAGGCGGCAGAATGGGCGGCCGCGTGTCTCCGTATTTCCGCTTTTGCACTTCCATGTCGGAAAACAAAATCATGGGCGCGGCGGCGGAGACGGGCACGCTGCCGGATTCGGCTCCGCAGATTCCGTTGAACACGCTCGTGGTGTCGCCGGTGGCTTCGATTTCATTCAGTACGGTGAGCGGCGTGCCGACGATGTCGACGCCGCGCACGAGTTCGTCGGGACGGCCGTCGGCGTAGACCCGCCACACCATCACCGGCAAAACTTGAAAGGCTTGAGGCAGCTCGCGCGTGGTCAGCGTGAAGCCGCCCTGAATATCTTCGAAGTAGAGTCCGTAGGGCTTGCCTTGCTTTTTGATCTCGTCGACGAAGCGGGCGCGCAGCTGGGCGTCGGGCACGGTGTTGGACGAGGTCACGATCAAATTGCCCTGGCGGCCGACGGGCATCTTGCCCGCTTGCGCGCGTCCGTGGCCATTCGAGGTGCCGAAGTTCTTGACCGGCATCCGGCTCATGAGGAAATTCCTGAGCACTCCGTCTTTTACGACTTCGACACGCGCCGCGGGCATGCCCTCGTCGTCATAGCGGTAGAAACCGGAGAGTTCCTTGCCGCTGAGCGAGCGCATGGTCGGATCGTCCGTGACGCTCAGAAACGCAGGAAGTATCTTCTCGTTCAATTTTTTTGTGAAGGTCTGGCCCTCCTCGCGCCCCTTTTGGCGCTGGCCTTCGATGCGGTGCCCAAGCACTTCGTGGAAGAAGACGGCGGCGGCGCGGCCGGAGAGCAGGGCTGGACCGCTGAACGGTTCGGCGAGCGGCGCCGTGCGCAGCGCATGCAGGTCATCGGCAATCTTCTTGACGGAGGCTTCCACCTCGGTCTGCGAGGGCAACTTCGAGGGATCGGTGTACTGGAAGGTTTCCGCGCGTTCAAGGCGCATGCCATCGTCGGCAAGCACCTCGCCTTCGATCAGGACGCGAAAGATCGCGTCGGAGGTGACCACTGTCGTGCCTTCGGTGGTGACGAGATAAGTGCGCGTGTTGTCGCCGTAGAGATAGACCAGCGATTCGAGGATCTGATATTTGCGGAAGGCGGCGGAGTAGCGGCGCGCGAGATCCTCCCAGGCTTTCTGGTCAGGAAGAGGCGCGATGCTTTGCGTCTCCATATAAGAAGATGGTTTTTCGACGGAGAAATCGGGTGAGTCGTCTTCGTCCTTGGCGCGGACGGCATTCTTGGTTTTTGCGTTGGTATAAGCCTTGCTCGCCTTGCGGTACTCCTCGTAACTGAGCCGCCACAGGGTGCGGGCGATGGCATCGGGATCGTCCTGGGTGGGCAGCGCGCCGGTGGTGATGCCGGAGATGCGGTCGCGCCCGTGGGTGTTATCGAGTTCGGGCTTCCCGATTCGCATGCTCACGTCAACCACGCGAGAGCGCTCGCGCGTGCTGGTGAGGATGGCGCCCTGCGTGCCCAGCACGGAGATAGTCTCGCCGTCACTCACGTTGTAACCGATGAAGTAGGGAGCGGGATCGAGTTTGGCGAGTTCGGCCTGGCCGCGGTGTAACTCCTTTTCTACCGTGGCCAGCAGTTCGGTATCGACTGCAGGCCTGGGAGCACTAGCCGGGGATTTTTGATCTTTCTTAGCCGCGTTGGACGCGGCCTTAACCGCCTTGGACGCGGCATGGGCCGGGCGCGGCGAAAATCCGGCTGACAGAAGTAAACATAGAGTAAGAAGCGGGCAGAGGATGACGGGCGGGACTTTTGGAGAATTCATTGTTGAATGGGTGACACCGAGTGTACAGGAGTTACGCCCGCAAAAAAAAGCGGCCCCGACTGGGGCCACCCTTTTCAAAGAGGCTAGGAGGCGGGAATCAGAGGAGACTAATTAGGCGTCGTCTCTGGGGAAGAAACGACTGGAGAGAAGTCGAAATCGAAAGGAGCGTTCCAAAGGTGCGGCCTCTTCATTACACGGTGATTGAGCACTTGCCGAACCAAAATGGTAAGGCGTGAGGCCGAATATTCTCCTTTCCAAGAACTCCTTGGCGATCATCGGGTTACGGTGGCCGCACGGGTTCCCTTTTGGGTGGGCGCGAGCCCTCAGGGTAGGCATGAAATGCAGAATGCTGCACATAGATTGAAGCGTGGCGTTGAGGCCGAAATCGGGGCTGGAAATCGGCGCCATTGACACTTTCTTAATATGAGGGTCGAGGGGCGGGGAAAGGTGCACGAGAGGAATCTTTAGGCACGTTCGCCGTTGTTCCTTTGGTGCAGGAGACGAATCAGCGATCTAAAGCGGGCTATCAGGTTGCCGATGAAGGCTATTGGAAGATGGCTTGAGGCCTGCGATGCAGCGGGCAAGCCACATCCGGTGAGGAACATGGCAAATATTCGCGCACTGATTGTGGATGACTCCTCGGTAATGCGCAAGATCGTGGAACGTTCGCTGCGGCAGGCCGGGGTGGAACTGGACAAGGTGGTCGAGGCGGGAAACGGCGCCGAGGCTCTGGCTGCTCTCGGCAAGGAGCCGGTCGATCTTATTCTCTGCGACATCAACATGCCGGTGATGGACGGCCTCGAGTTCGTCAAACAGCTCGCGACCGTCGAAAACGCCAAGGGTGTGCCGGTGGTGATGATTACGACCGAAGGCAGCGAGAATCACGTGGTGCAGGCCCTCTCAGCAGGCGCCAAGGGGTACATCCGTAAACCCTTCACTCCCGAGCAGGTCAAGGAACACGTGTTACCGGTGGTCGGGAGAAAATAATAATGAGCACTGACACGTCACTGCTGATGCGTTCGCATCAGGAAAACTGGCTTCCGGTCCTGGAGCTCTCGATTGAAGAAGTTTTCGAGATCATGATCGGGCAGCGGGTCAAACCAGCTCCGAAGACGGAAGAGCTGCCGCCGGGAGGGTTTACCGCGATGGTGGGGATCGCGGGCGCGCTGTGCGGAATATTGACCATTGCCTGCAGCAAGAAAACCGCGCGCGAAATTGCAAAGTGCATGCTCGGGCCCGAGATCGGCGACTCGGAAGATCAGGTATCGGACGCGCTCGGCGAAGTCTGCAACATGATCGCGGGCAACTTCAAAAACAAGCTCTCGACCGCCAGCCAGTCGTGCATGCTCAGCGTGCCGACCGTCATCACCGGCGAAGAGTATAGCTACCGTTCGCTGGCCGATGGAGAAGTGCTGGACACCGTCATGTTGTTCGGAGAGGCGCCGCTGGCGGTATGCTTGCAGCTGCATAGCTAGCGCCTCGCCCCTGCACGTCTTACCTTCCTCCAACCATTTGCCGGGCAGAATCTGCCCGGCATTTCCTTCATAAGAAATTCCCCATCTCACCTTGGCGATACGGCGCCACAAATCCCGTGAAATCGCGTTCCCTGTGAAGCTCTTAATCTTTCGCGCTTGGCGATTCGCTTGCACGCATTCCCCGCGAGGAACTTCACGTGGACAGCGGATTCTATGCGGCGTCGGCGGGCCTGAAGGCGCAGAGCCAGGCACTTGAGGTCGTAGCCCACAATCTGGCCAACGTGAACACGCCCGGCTTTCGCGGCGAGCGCACGACGTTCCAGTCGCTCCTGGCGCTGACGCGCGCGGCGATGGCGAATCCCTTGAACGCGGCCACGAATAACTACGGGATTCTCGAAGGCACGCATCTCGACCTGAGCGCCGGCACGCTGACGAACACGGGCAACTCTCTCGATGTAGGAATCGAAGGCAGCGGATTTTTTGCGGTCCATACGCCGCAGGGCACGCGCTACACGCGCAATGGCAGCTTTCAGGTGTCGAGCACGGGAGACCTGGTGACGCAGGCGGGCGATCAGGTCCTGGGAACGACGGGACCGATCCGCGTACCCGCGGGGCCGGTCGCAATCAGCCCGGATGGAACATTGTCGGTGAATGGCGCGATCGCGGGGCAGATCAAGATGGTGGACTTCCCGGCCGGGACGCCGCTCGTCTCCGAGGGCAGCTCGCTGCTCTCGGCGCCGGCGGCGAGCGAGCAGGCGGCGCAGAACGTATCTCTGCGGCAGGGCATGCTCGAAACCTCGAACGTGAACGCGATCACCGCGGTGACTTCGCTGATCGGCGTGCAGCGCGAGGCGGAGATGATGGGGCGCGCCTTAACCCTGCTCGACACAAACATGAATCATGTCGCGGCCGCCGAACTGGCGCGGGTGTAGCGGCGCAGAGAAAAACGGGAGGAGCCGATGTTTCGATCGCTTTATACGGGCGCGAGCGGCATGCAGGCGCAGCAGACGAACCTCGACACGATCGCCAACAACCTGGCGAACTCGAGCACGGCCGGCTTCCGCAGCAGCCGCATGCAGTTCCAGGACCTGATCTACCAGAACATCATCATGCCGGGCGCGGCGGCATCGCAGCAGACGACGGTCGCGGCAGGACTGCAGATCGGGCTCGGGGCGCGTTCGGCGGCGTCGGAAGTGCTGCAGATTCAGGGGGACCTGACGGCGACCGGCAACCAGCTCGATCTCGCGATTGAAGGGCAGGGATTTTTTCAGGTGCTCTTGCCTTCGGGCGAAACCGGATATACGCGTTCGGGTAGCTTTCACACCGATGCGCAGGGGAACGTGGTGACGGCGAATGGCAATCCAATCCAGCCGGCGATCACCATTCCGCAGAGCGCAACCTCGGTCACGATTGCGCCGGATGGCACGGTATCAGTGACAACTCCGGGGCAGACCGCGGCGCAGCAGGTGGGAACGATTCAGCTGGCACTGTTTCCGAATCCAGGGGGCCTGAGCGCCTCGGGCGGAAACATTTATATGGCGACCACGGCCTCGGGCGATGCGGTGGTTGGAACTCCGGGCGGCTCGGACGGGCTGGGACAGATCGAGCAAGGCTATCTCGAACAATCGAACGTGAGCGTGGTCGACGAGTTCATCAACATGATCGTGGCGCAGCGTTCCTATGAAGCGAGCTCGCGCGTGGTGCAGGCGGCGGACCAGATGTTCCAGCTGATCAATAACCTTGGCCACTGACGACGGGGGCGGACATTTGAAGAGGCTTTCGTTCGCGCTTTGCGTTCTGCTTCTCGCCGGGCAAATTGTGCGCGGCCAGGAATCGCCGGGCCCCGCCCTCTCTCCGCTCACTGCACGCGAGACATGGCAGGCGGTCGCGCAGGAACTGCGCTCGCGCGGGATGCGCGAAGAAGAACTTCCGCAGGTTGCCGATCTCGGGCTGCCGGCCGCGCTGCCGGCGCGCGAGAAGAGAACGCTCTGGGTGTCGGCGGTATGCCGGGACGAGGACGCCGGGAGCGTGCGCTTCCGGGTCGAGTGCAGGGAGGGGGGCGCGTGCCTGCCGTTTCTCGCCGATTGGCGCGGTGGCGGCGAGCGCGTGGCCGCTCCCTCGTGCCGGCTGAAGGGCGCCAGCCGCCGCGCCGCCGCGAGGCCGCGGGCCGCGCCTTCCGTCGTCGCCGGCGAGCGCGCGACGGCGGTCATGACCGCGGCGGGATTGCGCATGACGGCAGAGGTTATCTGTCTCGATCGCGGGGCGAGCGGCGAGATCGTGCGCGTGCGCGCGAAGGAAGGACGTATCTTCCGGGCGCGGGTCAGCGGACCGGGGTTCGTGGAAGCGCTGGCCGAATCGATGGCCGCATCGGAGGCGGAGAAGCTGCATGGACGTTGAACGAATCACGCGGTGCCGAACGGGGCTCGCGGCGGCGCGAACGCGCCCGTTTTTCCGGCGCGCTCTGAAATCCTCCGCGCTCTGCATTGCCGCGGCAGCGCTGCTGAGCGCTGTGCCGGCCTGCGCCTCAAAAAAAGACACCCGGGAAAAAGATAATCTCGCGCAGTACATTGCCCGTGAGGAATCGAAGGCGGCGGTCGTGGTTCCGGCGCCCGGAAGCTGCTGGATCGACTCCGGGCCCATGGCTTCCCTTTCCTCGGATTACAAAGCGGCCGTCGTCGGCGATGTGATCACGATTGTGGTGGCGCACAACCTGACGTCGACCAACGCGGGCGACGTTTCGACGGCGCGCACCTACAGCGCGAGTTCGGGGATCAATTCGCTGCCCGGCAAGATCAAGACGGGCGGCGTCAGCAGCCTGCTCGGTTTGCAATCGGCGGAAACGCTGGCGGGCAAGGCGGCGGCGGATTCTTCCTCAACCTTGACGACGACTCTGGCGGGGCGCGTGGTGGCCACGGTCGCGGGCGGGAACCTGGTAGTCGAGGCCGAGCGCGTCATCAACATGAACCACGAGAAGCAGACGGTCAGGCTGCGCGGCCTGGTGCGGCGCGGCGACATTGGGCCGGGGAACACGGTCGCCTCGAACAACATTGGCGACCTCGAACTCGAGATCAAGGGCAAGGGCGTGATCTCGAACGGCGTGCGGCAGCCGAATCCGGTGCTGCGCACGATTATGCGGATTCTGAATTTCTGACTCTATGAGAATTTGGTTGGCTTGCGTTTTGCTGGTGGCGCTGCAGGGAAGGTTGCAGGCGTCCGAAGAGCTGCCGGTCAAGATCGGCGACCTGACAACGGTCGAGGGAGTGCGCGAGAACTCACTCATCGGCTATGGCATGGTGGTCGGCCTAACCCGCACCGGCGACAGCCAGCAGACCATTTTCACGACGCAGACGCTCGCCAACATTATGCAACGCATGGGCGCGCAGATTCCGCCGGCGACGGCGCGCGTGAATAATATCGCAGCCGTATTCGTCACCGCGAACCTGCCGCCGTTTGCGCGGCCGGGCACGGTGGTCGACGTGACGGTCTCGTCGGTCGGTGATGCGAAGAGCCTCGAAGGCGGGCTGCTGCTCTTGACGCCTCTCTACGGCGCGGACGGGCAGGTGTATGCCTCGGCGCAGGGGCCGGTCGCCGTGGGTGGCTTTGCCGCGAGCGGCGCCGGCGCGACCAAGCAGATGAACCATCCGACGATCGGGCGCGTTCCCGCGGGCGGGAGGATCGAGCGCAGCCTGCCCTTCGACTTCAGCCGCCTGGCGCCGCTCTCGCTGCTCCTGCGGCAGGCGGATTTTTCGACGGCGAAGGCGATCTCGGACGCGATCAACCGCGACTTCGGCCACGAACTGGCCAGCGCGCGCGACGGCGGACGCGTCGACGTGAATCCCGAAGCAACCGGGATGAAGAACCTGACCGAAATTCTGGCGCGCATCGAGAACCTGATGGTCGACGTGCACTACCGGGCGCGCGTGGTAGTCAACGAGCGTACGGGCACGATCGTGATGGGAAAAGACGTGCGCCTGGGCGCGGTGTCGGTGCTGCACGGCGGGTTTTCCGTCGAGATCTCGACGGCATTCGGCGTGTCGCAACCATTGCCGCAGTCGCAGGGCAAGACGGAGGTCGTGCCCCAGACCGAGATCCAGGCGAAAGACAGCCCGGCCAAGCGGCTGGAAATCACGAAAGGCGCAAGCATCGATGAGCTGGTCAATGGATTGCAAAAGATGGGAGCGAGTGCGCGCGACGTAATTTCGATCCTCCAGGCGATCAAGGCGGCGGGCGCGCTCGATGCGGACCTCGAGGTGATCTGATGGCGGCGGGCGGGCTGGGGGCGGCGGGCGGATTGGGGGCGGCGGGCGGGCGGATGGCGGAAGCTCAGCTTTCGAATACGGCGAGCCTGGCGGCGTTGAATGCGCTCCGGGCGAATCCTGCGGCCGCGGAAAAAGCGGCGAAGGCGGCGCGCGATTTCGAATCGATCCTGCTGACCTCGCTCTTTGACGGGCTGCAGAAGAGCTTTTCGTTCGATCCGAAGGATGACGGGAGTATGCCGGGCGCGAGCGACTACCGGCTGATGGGAACACGGGCGCTGGCGGAGGCGGTTTCGGCCGCGGGGGGCATCGGGATTGCGAAGCTGGTGCTCGGCCACCTGCCCTCGGAAAAAGGTCATACGAAGTAATGCACGGACGAGTGGCGCGCGCGTGTAAAGTTCGGCGGCAGATCGCCGATGAATTCCATGGCGGAGTTCGGCTGCGGGAAGCCGCGCCAAAATTAACGCTCTTTAAGAATTTGCCGATGAAAGCAACAGGCGGGAATCGGAGTTGAGTATGAGAATCGACTTTACCAGCAGCGCTGCGCCGCAGGTGGACAGCGCCGTTCCTTCCAAAACCGCCCAACGCGCCTCGGCCACGAAAGAGGCGACCAGCGCCGCAGGTTCGGCTGCGGAGACGGATCGCGCACAGTTTTCGTTTGACGGAGGGCGGATCGCGTCCCTGACCGCGAAAGCGCTGGCGGCGCCGGAGGTGCGCGAGGCGAAGGTAGCCTCGCTGGCGCAGTCGGTGGCGAGCGGCCAGTACACCGTGGATGCCGGCAAGGTAGCGGGCGCACTGGTCTCGGCTTACAGCTCGCGCTGAGCCTGTGATCCGGTGAAGTATGGCCGGTGAAATCGATCGGTGACCTATGGACCCGCTTATCACCAATGGAGTCGATCCCGGACTCCTGCGCGTGATCGACAAACGCGGCCAGGAGCGTGATCGAGAACCGCGGCGCAAACGCGTCCCCGCCTCCGGAACTTCGGTAAAGGAAGACGAGCAGGGCAAGCAGCAGGGCGAAGAGACCGAGGCGGAGGTTCCCAAGCACGAACTCGACGACCTGGCCTGACCCATTCCCCGGGCCGGCCCCGGCCGCATCGCCTCTCTCGCCGCGAATCCTGCAGTCTTGACCTTTGCGTCCGCCGGGGCGTCTCGACCAAGTGTGTCTCGGGCGGGCGGTGTGCGGTTCCCATGACTCAAGTCGAAAACCCGCTCTCCGAACTTGCCGCGCTTCTCGAGGAGCGGATGGCGGTGGTGGGAAGGCTGGCCACAAGCCTCGAATCGGCGCGCCCGGCGCTGCTCCGTCATGATGCTGAAGCCATCGCCCGCGGTGCCGCCCACCAGGCAGAGCTTTGCCGCCAGTGGGCCCGGCTCGAAGAGCAGTTGCGCGCCGAAGCCGCCCGCCGCCGCATGGCGGCGGCTCTTCCCGCGCGCGAGACAGGCGCAAGCGAAGCGGAGCGCCCCGCGCAGTTCAAAGAAGAATGGCACGCGCTGCGCCGGCGCCTCGCATACCTTACGCGGGTGCACTGGTCTTTGTTGCGGCACATGCAGCGCAGTCTCGGAATCTTGCAACGGGTGGTGGAGAGCTGTGCGCCGACGTATGCGCCGCAGAGGGGCGCCACTGGGACGCGGCTATCGGTACGGGCGGGAGAATAGGCATGTCGGGACTCTTTGGGACGCTTTCGATTGCGCTGACCGGCCTTGCCGTCAGCCAGCAGCAACTGGCTACCAGCTCGAACAACGTAGCCAATGCCAGCACGCCGGGATACTCGCGCGAGACGGCCGTAACCGAGGCGGGTGCGCCCATCGTGATTGGAAACCTGGTCACCGGGACCGGGGTTGTGCTGGACAAAATCGAGAGCCTGCGCGACCCGATTCTCGAGATTCAGCTCACTCAAACCACCCAGCAGCAGAGCGGGCTGAATGCGGAGCTCGAGCAACTGCAGCAGCTGCAAACGAATTTTTCCAGTGACAGTTCGGGAATCGGCGCGGACATCAGCAATTTCTTCAACAGCCTGCAGCAGCTCTCTCCCGACCCGTCGAATCTTGCGCTGCGCCAGTCGGTGCTCACCGCCGCCGCCAATCTGGCCCAGGATTTCAATACCGCCGCCAGCGACCTGACGACACAACAGGCGAACCTGAACCTGACCGTGCAGCAGTCGGTGAGCCAGATCAACAGCCTGACCGCGCAGTTGGCTGGGGTCAACCAGCAGATCGCAACCCTGGAAAACATCCATGTGGATGCCTCGACGCTGGTCGATCAGCAGACGAATCTCATCCGCCAGCTCTCGGGCCTGATCGACGTGCAAGTGATCCCGACGGAAAAGGGCGGAATCGAGGTGACCACTTCAAACGGCACCGCTCTCGTTTCGGGCATTCAGAGTTTCGCCCTGTCCACGCAGACCAAACAGGGCGGCAATCTGGACGTGTTTGCGAACGCGGCCGATATCACCTCGACGATCTCCGGGGGCAGCCTCGCGGGAACCCTCGAGGTTCGCGACCAGCAGATTCCGAATATTCTCAGCCAGCTCGACCAGCTGGCGGCCGGGTTTTCCAATGCCATCAATACGGCCAACGCGCAGGGCTTGGACCTGAATGACGTCAAGGGCACAAACATTTTCTCGACGCCGCCCGCCGGCGTCACGGGCGCGGCCGCCAACATGCGAGCCATCATGACCGATCCCACGCTCCTCGCCGCCAGTTCCGACGGCGCCGCTGGGAGCAACGGCAACCTTACGAATCTGCTGGGCGTGGCGACCCAGAAAGTGGCGAACGGGCAAACGCCGATCGGAGCCTACTCGAACCTGGTGTTTCAGGTCGGAAGCGCGGCTTCCAACACCTCGGCGGAGGTCGATGCGGCCAACCAGATCCTGCAACAGCTGCAGGACCAGCGCAACAGCGTGTCCGGCGTTTCGCTCGACGAGGAGGCGGCCAACATCATCCAGTACCAGACCGCCTACCAGGCGGCGGCGCGCGTGGTGTCGACCATCGACGCGATGCTCGCGGACGCGGTGAATCTCGGCATCGACACGGCGGTACAGTAAAGCGGCGCGGGCAAATAGCGCTAAGACTCGAAACTTTCTGAAATTCCAGGAGGCCATGATGCGTGTCAATCCTTATCCCATGCCCGATCTTTTGGCGGCGCTCAACCATACCGAACTCGAAGCGCAGCAAGCCGGGCTGCAGATTTCGACCGGGCGCAGCGTGAATGTGCCGTCGGACGATCCAACGGCGGCAGCCCAACTGGTGGAGAACAACGATCAGGCCAGCGTCAACCGCGGTTATCTGGCCGACCTTACGGCGATCAATGGGCAGCTCTCGGCCGCCAGTTCGACTCTGAACTCTGTACAAAGCGCGCTCCAGCAGGCGATCAGCCTGGGGGTCGAAGCCGGGAACGGCACGCTCTCCGACAGCGACCGGGCCTCGATCGTATCCGAGCTGCAGGGGATTCAAAGCCAGATCCTCTCGCTGGCCAACACGTCCTACCAGGGCAACTACCTCTTCTCCGGCACGGCGACAAGCACCGCGCCCTACGCGGTGAGCGGCACCGATCCCTCCGGAGTAAGCTACGCGGGCAACGATGGAGTGAATCAGGTCTCGGTGGGTGCGGGCTATCAGGTGGCCGTCAATCAGCCGGGTTCGCAACTGTTTTCGGCCTCGGGCAACAGCGTCTTTCTGGCGCTTAACGAGTTGATCGTGGCCGTACAGTCGAACACTGGCGTCGAAACGGCGCTGCCCGCGCTGGATTCGGCGGCCAATTACCTCTCGGTGCAAGCTGTGTTTTACGGCAACGCCCTGAGCCAGGTGCAATCCCAAACGACCTACCAGAACGCGGCCAAATTGCAGATCGAGCAGCAGCAGAACTCGCTGGGCGCAGTCGACATGGCTACAGCCGCGAACACACTGTCGCAGGCTCAGACCGACACCCAGGCGGCGCTCGAGGCGATCAGTAAGTTTTCGGGCAACAGCCTATTCGACTATCTGCGCTAAAAGCGGCGGCACCTCCGGGAGCCGTGCAAACTCAGAGAGTTTTGCGGTTGGTACCGGCCCAAGCTCTTGCCGCCTGCAAATGGGCACGCTCGCTCTCCAGGCGCGACCTCTCCGCCAGCAGCCCCACATGGAAAGCCGGGAGCAGCCGCTTAAGTTCCTGGAGATTGCTGCGATATTCGTCGAGCTCGATGGCGAGGGCCGGAGACGCTGCCGGAGCGGCGGGGGCGAGGCTGAGAGATTCGCAGGTTGCCAGCAACTCGGAAAACAGCGCCACCAGCTCCTGCGGGACGAGACGGCCCGACTGTCTGCGCTGGGGCAGCAACTGGAGCCGGATTTCGCGCAACAGGCGATTTGCTTCGCGAAGCGTGTCGGCCGTGGCGGTGGACATTATCCTTTCCAG